>Ga0209361_1000636_pt1 | contig 30076 bp, 16 predicted proteins | sample SaaInlV_200m_DNA_3_FD_184657 | JGI IMG/M metagenome (GOLD analysis project Ga0209361, IMG submission 184657) | Marine microbial communities from expanding oxygen minimum zones in the Saanich Inlet - SI037_S4LV_200m_DNA (SPAdes) (version 2) | ecosystem: Environmental > Aquatic > Marine >... | reverse complement strand
GGTAAAATTTAAAATTGAATAAAAAAATTAACTAAAACTCATCAATGTTAATATATTTGAGCATGAAAATTGTAGAAACGTTTATGAAAAAAAAGTTTATGAATTAATCAGGTTAGGTATTCCTCATCATACTTGGTCAATCATACCAGAAAATGGAGATGAGATAGGAGTTTTTACTCAAAATGATGAATTAGTCGGGGCAATTGTTTATAGTGTAAACAACTTAGGTATAACTGTTTGGGGCGATATTAGATCTTCTTTGGGAATAAAAGAAGGATTGAGTATTAATGAAGAGCTTAAAATAAAATTATGGAAAAAAAGCGAGAACTTAGAATATACATTAAAAGTTAATGAATGGGAGGAAGGAAACGGAAAATATAAACCAAATAAAATTGCAATTGTTGCAGATTTTGAAATTATCCCCAATTCACAAGAATTTTCACTTATATCCTACTTTCCAAACCCATTTTCCAATTTAACATATATTCAGTTTTACAGCCCAATTCAAGAAACTGTTTCATTAGAGATTTATGATTTACATGGAAGAATCATTGTACCATACCAAATAATAAATTGTATTTCTGGGAATAATAAAATAAAAATTGATGCCAAAAATTTTAGAACCGGAATCTATGTTGGTTTATTGAGAGCGCCTACAAAAAGCATTAGTTTTAAACTTAACTGCATAAAATAATAGCCATGAAAAATATATTCGTAACTATAGTAATTTTATTATTATTTACAAGCCAAATATTATCACAGGCAAACATTAAATGGTTAAATACAGGTTCTGGCACAAAAGACAACAGTGGGACAGACTTAGCTATTGATGAAACTGGAAATGTTTTTCTTACCGGTAAATATTTTGGTACGGTTCAATTTAATGACTCGGTACTAACAACGCTTAACGAGTTTTATTCCGATATTTTTCTTCTGAAATATAATGATGATGGAATTGTAAATTGGATTGAAAAAGCTGGTTCTAATTATCATTATGATCAGGCACTAAGTATTTGCAAATCTGAAGAAAATGATGTTTATATTTCTGGAAACTTCACAGATGATCTTGTTTTTGAAGATACTATTTTACAAGCTTATTCAGGAGGTTGGGTTGGTGATGGTTTTATTGCCAGATATTCCACAACTGGAGAATTTAAAAATGCAATTGCCTTTTATTCTGATGATTTGTTGCTAAATGGAATATTCATTAATAGTGGGCAAATGGCTGTTTGTGGTACAATATCCGCATCTCTTACCTTAGGAAATGATGTTTTCCCAACAATTGCCAATTATTCTAAGACAGACATTATATTTCTAAATTTTGATACAGCTTTAAACTATCAAAATGGGGCAAGATATAATTCAGGTAGTTGGATGGATTATGAATATGCAAATTCTATCTCTGTTGATAATTTTGGCTCAAGTTATATGATTGGTGAATTTCCGGATGTCCTAAATTTAAATCAAATTACCATAAATGCAACTAGTTCGCCTCAATCTTATGTTTATTATGACATTTTTATAATAAAGCACGACAGCCTTGGAAATGTAATATGGGCAAACTCTGCAGGGGGTTCACAACACGATTACGGCAGAGACATAGTAACCGACAGTGCAGGCAACTCCTACATCACCGGCTATTTCCAAGGAACTGCAACATTTGGTAGTCAGTTGGTTACCAGCAATGGTGGATACGATATTTTTGTAGCTTGTTGCAATTCTTCCGGGCAGTGGCAGTGGGTTGTAAGTGCCGGTGGAACTGGCGACGATCAGGCTTTTGGAATTTCAATGAATGAGCTTGGCGGAGTTTATATCACTGGAAAGTTCGAAAACTCTATAAACTTCACAGGACAAAGCATCACATCGAACGGCGGCACCGATATTTTCTTTGCAAAATACGATATTTTCGGTGGTTTCCTTTGGGCAGAATCATTCGGTAGCACTGCTGACGATGGAGCAAACTCAATTGATGTTTCAGAAAACGGCACAATTGCCCTCACCGGATATTTCCAAAACGCAATGACTATAGACACCATCACAGTTTCGAGCAATGGCGGGAAAGATATTTTTGTGGCGAGTTTTGTGGATACTACAATTTGTGGTTACGATGTGAATTTCGATTATTCAGCAGATGTATTTTCAGCAGATTTTTATACTCTAACAAACTTTGATATTTCTGTAGTTGATATCTACTGGGATTTTGGTGATGGCACAATCATTCAGGCAAATAATACAGTTTCTCATTTATATGATTCTACCGGCGAATATTTTGTTCAGCTTACTGTAATTTCAAAAACAGATTCAACATGCTTTAGTTCAGCAATTCATACAATTTTTGTCGATAGTCTTCCATGTTCGATCGATGCAGATTTTTCAATAATTAGTAATATCAACAAACATGTAATACTACAAAAGGATATTATACACGATAGTACTTTATTCGATATTGTATGGAATATGGGAAATGGAACAACTATTACAGGAACAAATTATATTAGTTATACATATTATTCTAACCAAATATATACAATAAACTGTACAGTTTCTCAAATTTATTCCGATAGTACTTGTACTTCAAACACTTATTCAAAAACTGTTGATCTTGAATGTTATAATGATTTAGGAATCGACTTATACGAAATTGCAATATCGTATATTGGAAGTTGGTATTATTACGTATTTGCTGAATTTGTTTATGATGAACCTACCTACGATTATGGTTTGGCCTGGAATTGGGGAAATGGTGATATCGACACTGTTTATAACGACTGGTACGTTGCAGAAAATTACTATGTAGCTGGAAATTACACAGTTTCATATTCATACTGGGACCTGAATGATTCGATTTGTATAAATTATAGTAATAGTTTTACTATCACTGTTCAACCACCAGATTGCTCAGTCAGCAGTAATATTGGCAATATATTTTTACATCCTTATGATAGTATGACGGTAGTTGTTCAAGGTGGCGGTGCTAATGATTGGGATTATAGCTGGAATTTTGGCGATGATAGCTATGGAGGTGGAGATGAAGACGAACATACATATACAGATTATGGAGTTTACCAAATTTGCCTGACAACCACAAATCCATGGGGTGTAACTTGCTCCGAAACTACCTGCGAATATTTCACCCTCGGCACACCCGGCTGCAACGATACGCTTGCGACAAATTATAACCCAAATGCTGATTTTAATAATGGTTCCTGCATTTACCAAGGAACACAAGCAATTCCGCTACCTGCCGGCTGGAGCATTTTTTCAACTTTTATAGAACCAACAGTAAATAATATAGATAGTGTTTTTAAGGAAATTGTAGGAAACACAGTTTTGGTAAAAAACCAAATTGGATTGGTCTATTATCCTCAATACTCAATCACACTTCTCGATACTCTTGCTCTCGGTCAGGGATATCAGGTGAAAATGGCAAGCGGCGATACTTTGAATGTTACAGGAATAATTTGCCAGCCCTCAAATTCACCAATTTCACTCGCAGCGGGCTGGAGTATAATTGGCTATTTGCGACAAACCCCAGAAAATATTTCCCAAATATTTTCAGCCATAGTTTCGAATACCGAAATTGTAAAAGACGAACTTGGCAATATTTTCTGGCCACAATACTCAATAAATAACATAGGAAATATGCTTCCTGGTAAAGGCTATCAGGTGAAGATGATTAATTCTGATGTTTTGGTTTATTTGGGGAATTGAAATTGATTTGTCGTTTGTAATTACAAAACCTTAATAATACCATAAGAAAAATGTATATTTGACATTTTAATAAATTTTTCAAGATATCTGCTATGAAGAATATAATTACAAAATCTAAATCATTTATTCTAATAAGAATCATTTTTATAACAATATTGCTTTTGCATAGTATTCAAAACACTTTTGCACAAAATGTTATTAATGTTTTTCATTCGGGAGGTACAGGAGACGATTATGGAAAAGAGATTGCCTATAAAGATGATGGGAGATATTATCTTACAGGAAATTTTAATTCTACTGCAAATATTTTTGGTGAAACACTAAGCAGCCAGAATCCAAATTTTGACGATATTTTTATTTCATGTTTTGATACCAGTGGACAAAATATTTTTACAAAAAGTATTGGTAGCATGAAGGATGACATTGCTAGAGGAATTGCTATTGATTCTACTGGTCGTACTTATGTTACTGGCACTTTCAATGATTCATTGCAATTTGCTGATACCACGATTTATAATCCATGTGGAAATAGTCCAAATTCCGGAAAAGGAATATTTTTAATAAAATACTCTCCACAAGGAAATCGTTTGTGGGAAAAGGTTGTTTGTGGAACTAAAACAACTGCAAACTCAAAGGTATTATTAGATCCTTTCGGTAAGGTGTGGTTAATTGGAAACTATGAAAATGGTGGTGTTTTAATTGATACTTTAAACCTATCCGGTTCAGGAAATACCAATATATTTATTGCTAGATTTACAAAAAATGGCAATTTAGAATTTGCTAATGGAATTAGTGCTAGTGGTAGTGGTCCCAGTCAGTGTTTACTTACAGGGATAACTGTCAATAATCAGGGTGCTGTATTTATTTCAGGATATTATAAATATGCAAACCATATTAATGGCTTTTCTGTACCTGACGGTAGTTACTATAAACCCTTTATTATGAAAATGGATTATAGCGGTAATATTCAATGGGTTAGCGGTTCATCTTCTAATAACAATTGCTATTCAAAAGGCTTTATCAATGATATCTCAGGTAATTCTTATATTACAGGCTATTTTCAAGGCACTACAACTTTTGGTAGTCAAACAATAGCAAGCAATGGTGGATACGATTACTTTATTGCTTGTTGCAGTTCATCGGGGCAATGGCAGTGGGCTGAAAGTGTAGGGAATACTGGTAACGACTATGCTTTTGGAATTTCGTTAAACTCACAAAATGAACTATTCATCACCGGGAGGTTCGAAAACAGTTTAAGTTTTGCAGGACAAAATCTAATTTCGAATGGTGGTACAGATATTTTTCTGGCGAAATATGATTTGGCTGGAGGTTTCCTTGCAGCCCAATCTTATGGTGGCAGTGCCGATGACGGAGCTTACAATGTCTACATAACCGAGAATGATACAATTATTATAACAGGCTACTTCCAAAACACTATGACAATAGACACTATTACAACAACAAGCAATGGTGGCAAAGATATTTTTGTGGCAAGTTTTTTAGATACAATAGCTTGCAATGTTCCAAATTCTTATATAAATATTATTAATAATTACACTGAAATTTCTTTATCTACTTCATTTCAATATGATACTTCTCAATATTTCTTAACATGGCAAATGGGGGACGGTACAGAATTTTACCAAACTACTTCTATTGTGTATGATTATCAGGCAATTGATACTTTCTACATATCATTACATATTGTAGATAAAAACGACAGCCTTTGTTTTAAGGATTTCTATGAAACAGTAATAACTATGTGTATCTTAGATGAGCTACAAATATCAAAACAGATAAATAACACTTCTGTATCATTGGAGACCTCGTACTCATTAGATACTTCCCAATATTCAATCACCTGGAATATGGGCGATGGTACAGAATTTTACCAAACTACTTCTGTTGAATATGATTATCAGGCAATTGATACTTTCAATACTATCTTATATATTGAATATAATAATGATAGTCTCTGTTTTATAAACTTGTTTGAAACAGTGATAACTAATTGTTTTTTAGATAATCTCGATTTTTCCATGCAAATGAATAACAATAATGTTGTGTTCGAAACTTCATATTTTATTGACACAAATCAGTTTCAGATTGTTTGGGATGTTGGAGATTCAACAAGCATTACAAACCTAAACAATCCTGTCCATTACTACAATTCCTATGGCTATAAATCTATCACACTTTCTGCAACATATTTGCCGGATAGTACTTGTAATATACAAATACAGAAAATTCTCAATATTGATAACCTTCCATGTATTACAACTCCCGAAATTGTTATTCATGAAAATATTGACAAACATGCAATTTTTGAACTAATACCAAATGTCGATACTATAAATTATCAGATATTGTGGGACCTTGAATATGGAACCATAGTTTATGATCAAAACCTAATAGATCATATTTTCCCTTATAATTATATTACTTATTTAACTTGCCAGATATCACATATTGCAGATTCTAATTGTGTTATTACTGTCGAAAAAGAGATAGATCTTGATTGTTACGATGAGATAGGCTTTGATTATTGGGAAACCACAGATGAATGGCCTGGAGGATGGGAATATCACGTTTGGGCAGACATAGTTTATGACGAGCCACCAAATAGTTATGCTTTTGTTTGTGATTGTGGTAACGGAGATGTAGATAGTTTAGTAAACGACTGGGATTGGAGTTGCTATTATGATGTTGCTGGAAACTATGAAATCTCTTTTTATGTATGGGACTTGGAAGATTCTACATGTCATGGAGATGCTGGAGACTTTACCATAACTGTTGAAGAACCGGATTGCTCGGTAGCAGGTGGTATAGGCAATGTATCTTTATGGCCTTTCGATAGTATGACAGTTGCAGTTCAAGCTGGTGCACCTCAAATGGAATATTCATTTTATTGGAATTTTGGTGATGGATCATCAGGAGGAGGTTCTGAAGAATGGCATACATATTCAGATTATGGAGTTTATACAATTTGCTTGACAACCACGAATAATTGGGGTGTGGGCTGTTCCGAAACTTCTTATTATAATTTTACTCTTGGTATAGGAGGCTGCAATGATACGCTTGCACTTAATTACAACCCAAACGCAGATTTCAATAATGGTTCTTGCATTTATGCTGATACACAATCAATATCATTGTCACTTGGCTGGAGCATTTTCTCGACATACATTGAGCCATTTGAAAACAATATAGATAGCATTTTTCAGGAAATAGTAGGAAACACAATATTGGTAAAAAACCAAATGGGTTTAATTTATTATCCACTGTATTCTATAATTTCACTAGATACGATAGCACTAGGTCAGGGTTATCTGGTAAAAATGGCAAATGGGGCAATTCTAAATGTTACTGGAATAATTTGCCAGCCTCAAAACTCACCAATTTTGCTCACAGAAGGCTGGAACACCATTGGCTATCTGCGGCAATCGTCTGCAAATATTTTGCAAATGTTTTCATCCATAGAATCAAACACAGAGATCGTTAAAGACGATTCCGGCAACATTTATTGGCCTCAATTCAACTTCAATAACATAGGCAATATGCTTCCTGGTAAAGGCTATCAGGTGAAGATGATTAGTGCGGATACTTTGGTATATCCGGCTAATTGAAAGCCTTTCGGCACTCATTTTCTATTTTCAAAGTCTCTTGTCTTTTTATTGTTAAAATAAATTTTATATCTAACTTCTGTTTTATACTATTCTCTGATTATATTTGTAGGTTTTAAATATTGTGAATGTTATGAAAAAAAATATGTCAAAAGCCCTTATAGGTCAAATAGTTGTATTTCTACTTTTATCAACAAACTGTTCAGTAATAAAAAAGCAAGCTTCAGAAGAAATTCCAGATAATGAAAATTCAAAGACAGTAGCTGTGAAAGAACTTATTCTCGACCAACAATTCCGCATGTCGTACGATGAGATTGACTATAAAATAAAAAATGCCCGAATCAATGATGAGATTCTTTCGATTTCAGTAGCATATAAAGGAGGGTGCGGGCAACACAATTTCGATGTGGTTTTCAACGGAATGTATGCGAAAAGTTTACCGGTAAAAGCTGCTCTATATATAAAACATGAGGCAATAAATGAAACTTGCGAACGAGATACGAGCGAAGAAATTAAGTTTGATATTTCTAAAATTCAATATCCGAGAGACACTACTGTTATAATTAATATTTTCAGTTATTCGCCACAGCTTAGATATGATTATTGAGTTGTAAGTTTGTGAAAATAAAAGTGATTTTTTTAAGCTGAAAGATATTTTTTCAAGGAGTCTATGCAAATATCAATCTCCTCCATAGTATTGAATTTGCTAAAAGAAAATCTTAATGCTTGTTTATTTTCATCGAGCCCGAGTGCTTCAACAACATGTGAACGAACGCTTGAGCCCGATGTGCATGCACTACCTTCGGAAACTGCAATGCCATCAATATCAAGATTTATCATAAGCATTTCAGATTTTTCTGTTTTCGGAAAAACTACATTTAAGATTGTAAATGCTCCTTTCTCCTCACTTTCGCCAAGAAAGCTACAATCAAGAAATTCTTTTTTAATCCTTTCTACAAAATAGTTTTTAAGTCCGCTGATATATTTTGCATTTTTTTCAAAATCTTCATATGCAATTTCCAGAGCTTTTGCCATTCCTGCAATTCCAATTACATTTTCTGTGCCGGCACGCATATTTCGTTCCTGAGCACCACCAATAATTAATGGCTTTATATTCATATTATTATTGACATAAATAAAGCCAACTCCTTTCGGCCCATGGAACTTATGGGCAGAGCCAACAATAAAATCAATTTCTATGGTTTCCAAATTTAATTGGTAATGTCCAATAGATTGAACTGTATCTGACAAGAATATTGCCTTATGCTTTTTGCAAATTTTACTAACCTTTTTTATTGGTAAAAGGTTTGAAATTTCATTGTTTAGGTGCATTAAAGCAACGAGAGAATTCGGATTTTTGCTCAAAAATTCGTTAAGTTCGTCGAAATTCAGATTAGCTTTTTCGTCAAAATTCAAATAGTTTAATTCAATTAATCCCATCTTTTCATAGGATTCAAGGCATTGCAAAACAGCTTGATGCTCTAATTTTGAAGTAATTACTTTAGTTATTTTTAATGAATTTACACAAGCTGAAATTGCCATATTTATTGCTTCGGTACCGCCGGAAGTAAAAAATATTTCGGAAGGAGCAGCACTAAAATAATTAGCAATAGTGCGCCGCGACTTTTCGATCAAAGATTTTGCATTTCTACCAAAATGATGAATAGATGAAGGATTTCCAAAATTTGTTTTTTGAAGCTCATACATCAGCTTCAACACTTCTTCATCAACTTTTGTAGAAGCCGCATTGTCGAAATAAATGTGCATTTTTACCGGGACTTAGAAAATAATTGAATCAAATATTTACAATAAAAATAGCCTACTTGCTTCCAATAATATAATTCAGATTTTCAAAAGTTCCCTCAGTAATTGAGATTTTTTCGGTGAGATTTTTATAAGCATCAAATTGAAAAGTTCCGCTAATTTTTTTATTATCAGTATCAAGTTCGCTTAATTCTATAGTACCACTACTTGCAACATAATTTTCGGTAGTACTACTAATGTTTGGTTTATAAATGGCTGAAAATTCAAAATTTGACAAATCCAAATTGTATGTTCCTTCGCTATTTCCAAGAATTGTAATTTCTATAATTTCACCCGCAGAGGAAGTCCCAACTATCAAGAAATAATTATTAACCAAATTTGTAGCACGAGTAATAGATTTCCATTCTACACCATCAATTTTTGCTTCCATCTTTGCAGATATAAGATCTTGAGCTTTTTCGCAACGAGAAAAAAGTATTGACAATAATAAAATTGCAACCAAATTTAAATATCTATTCTTTTTCATAATCCATTTTTAAAATTAAACTTTTAGTCAAAGATAATTCTATTATTTAAAACAAGATTGATTACAGAAAAAAATAGAACTAATTCAAGTACTAAAATTTTTATCTTTGTCGCAGTTTTAAAATAAATAATTTATTGATGATATTACCAATAGTAGCTTATGGTTCAAAAGTTCTTCGAGAGACCACAGTTGAGATTGAAGAGAATTATCCAAATTTGGATTCTCTCATTAAGAACTTGAAGGAAACCATGATACATGCAGACGGAGTAGGATTAGCAGCTCCGCAAGTTAATTTAGGCATCAGGCTTTTTGTTGTAGATGCAAGCCCACTATCGAAAGAAGACGAAACACTGGAAGGTTTCAGTAAGGTATTTATTAATCCTATAATTCTTGAGGAGAAAGGCGAGCCGTGGGCATACAACGAAGGTTGTTTAAGTTTGCCCGGAATAAGAGAAGAGGTGAAAAGAAAACCCAAAATTAGAATTGAATATTATGATGAGAATTGGGACTTAAAAGAAGAAATTTACGAAGGAATTAAAGCCAGGATTATTCAGCATGAATATGACCACCTTGAGGGATACGTATTGACCGATAGGTTACAACCACTTAAAAAAAGAATTTTGAAAGGAAAACTTGCTTCAATTTCAAAAGGGAAAGTTAGTACTGATTATAAAATGAAATTCCCGAACAGGAAATAATTTATTTTTGCTTATTAATAATTTAAAATTGATTAAATATGAAATACTCACTCCAAATACTGTCCATAATTGCATTCTTGATGCTATCCTGTAATCAAAAATCGCAGAAAGAGATTGATATTGAAAATATCACTAAACTTGAAGAAACCATTTATTCAGATAGCCTGAAAAAAATAGATATTGAACTTGCAAATAAACTTATGCTATCATATTCTTTATTTTCAGAAAACCACAAGGATGATAAAAACTCAGCAGAATACTTATTCAAAGCGGGCGAAATTGCAATGAATTTAAATATGTCGAAACCTGCAATCTCATACTTTAATAAAGTTTCGAACCAATACCCAACTTTTGAAAAGGCTCCGACTTGCATTTTTTTACAAGCTTTTATTTTTGAAAATCAATTGAATGACAATGAAAAAGCAAAGAAATTGTATGAAGCATTTATCGAAAAAAATCCTGATCATATTTTAACAAAAGATGCTAAAGCTTCATTAAAAAACCTTGGAAAAAGCCTTGAAGAAATAATTAAGGAATTTGAAACAAAAGCTAACAACGAATAATAATTCATAATTTATTCCCAATAACTACGGGAAATAATTCATATTTTTTTGTATCTAAATTGCCATTCATACTACAGTTTGCGATATGGAACCATGTCGATAGAAAAGCTTGTTGATGAAGCAATAGAAAACAAAATTGACAGTCTTGCCCTTACAGATATAAATAACTCGATGGGCATAATTGACTTTGTAAAAACCTGTTACGAAAAAAAAATTAAGCCAATAGCAGGAATAGAATTTAGGAATTCTAATGAGCATCTATATTTTGGCATCGCAAAAAACAATGAAGGTTTCCGAGAGCTTAACGAATTTTTGAGTTACCATAATTTTCAAAAAAAGAAACTTCCTCATGTAGCTCCATTTTTTGATAATGCTTTCATAATTTACCCATTTGGGAAAAAAGTAGTAAAAGAGTTGAAAGAAAATGAGTTTATCGGAATTCAAGCAAACGAAACTAATAAACTTTTTTCATCGGAGCTAAAAAAGCATCAATCGAAACTTATTATAAAACAAACAGTTAATTTTTGTAATGAGCAAGATTTCCAGGTCCACTCGCACCTTCGAGCAATCGACAACAATATTCTTTTGAGCCAGCTTTTGCCAGAACACATTGCTCATCCACAAGACCAAATTCTACCACAAAGCATTTTATTAAATCACTTCAAAAACTATCCTGACATAATCAGAAATACTGAAAATCTCATGGATAATTGTTCTTTTGAATTTGATTTCAATAGATCACGAAACAAAAAAACCTATACAGATAGTGTTTATAACGACAAAATTCTTTTAAAAAAACAAACTTTAAATGGAATGAAATATCGTTATGGTGAAAAAAATGAGCTCGCAAAAAACCGCATCAATCATGAATTGAAAATAATCGACATGCTCGGATTTTCAGCATATTTTCTTATCACATGGGATATTATACGTTTTTCTATGTCGAAAGGATTTTACCATGTAGGTAGAGGAAGCGGTGCAAATAGTATTGTTGCTTATTGCCTGAAAATTACCGATGTAGATCCTATTGAATTAGATTTATATTTCGAACGATTTATCAATCCTAAACGAACAAGTCCGCCCGATTTCGACATAGATTATTCATGGAAAGATCGTAATAATGTTACGAAATATATTTTCGACAAATATGGTTTAGAACACACTGCTCTGTTAGGGGTAACAACAACTTTTAAGTCGAAATCTATACTTCGTGAACTCGGAAAAGTATATGGTCTTCCAAAACAAGAAATTGATAGTTTGGTCGAAAATCCCGATAATCCAATAAATCAGAACGAATACACTCAAAACATTTTTAATATTGGAAAACAAATGGCAAACTTTCCAAATATTAGAAGTATTCACGCCGGAGGTATTATCATTTCTGAAAAACCCCTCTCCTATTACACAGCAGTTGACATGCCTCCAAAAGGTTATCCTACAACACAATGGGACATGTATGTAGCCGAAGATATTGGCTTTGAAAAACTTGATATTTTAAGCCAGAGAGGTATTGGCCATATTCGCGAAAGTGTAGAAATAGTACACCAAAACCAAGGAATTGACATTGATGTACACCAAGTTGAAAAATTTAAAAAAGATCCAAAAATAAAAAAGCTCTTACAGACGGGCGAAACGAATGGTTGTTTTTACGTTGAAAGCCCTGCCATGCGTGGATTGTTGAAAAAACTTAGATGCGATAATTATTTGAGCCTTGTTGCTGCAAGCTCAATTATTCGTCCAGGTGTCGCTCGTTCAGGCATGATGCGTGAATATATTCAAAGATTTCATAAACCAAATAGTTTTGAATATATCCATCCTGTGATGAAAGAACAACTATCTGAAACTTATGGAGTTATGGTTTATCAAGAAGATGTTCTGAAAATATGCCATCACTTTGCAGGATTAGATTTGGCAGATGCAGATGTTCTGCGAAGGGCTATGAGCGGAAAATCTCGTTCGAAAAAAGAATTTCAATTAATTGTTGATAAGTTTTTTGCAAACTGCAAAATGCGAGGATATTCCTACGATATCACAAAAGAGGTGTGGCGACAAATAGAATCATTTGCGGGATATTCGTTTTCAAAAGCACATTCGGCATCCTATGCTGTTGAGAGTTACCAGAGTCTATTTTTGAAAGCATATTTCCCTATAGAATTTATGGTAGCTGTGATAAATAATCATGGCGGATTTTACAGAACTTGGGTATATTTCAATGAAGCCAAGCGTTGGGGTGCCGAAATAAATCTTCCATGTGTGAATAACAGTAATTATTCCACTACAATCATCGAAAAAAATATCTATATTGGTTTTGTGCATATTGCCAATTTAGAATATAAAATAGGTAAAGCAATTGAAAAAGAACGAAAAACAAATGGCGATTTCATAGGACTAAAAGATTTTTTGAAAAGAGTATCATGCTCGCTCGAACAAATAATTATTCTCATTAAAATTGGCTCTTTCCGATTTACAAAACACAACAAAACCCAACTCTTGTGGGAGGTTCATTTTTTGCTAAACAAAAAGGGTTCAGGAATAAAACCCGGCTTGCTGTTTTATACCGAAGAGAAAAAATTTGAACTTCCTATATTAGAATATAATATTTTGGAAGATGCCTACGATGAAATAGAATATATAGGATTTCCAGTGAGTGTTTCGTATTTCGATTTATTAAAAACTAAATTTCGAGGTGAAATTAACTCCAGCCAATTAGCCGAAAGTATTGGCAAAAAAGTCAAAATGTTAGGACAATTAGTTACAATCAAATATGTTTACACAAAAAAAAGGGAAATAATGCACTTTGCTACCTTCATTGATGTACAAGGAGAATTTTTTGATACAGTTCACTTTCCAGACTCACTAAAAAACTATCCCTTTCGGGGAAATGGTATGTATTTAATTTTAGGAGAAATTACACACGAATTTGATTTCCCAAGCATTACAGTAGAAAAACTTGCTAAAATGCCAATTAAGTCTGATCCGAGATATGAATAATTAGTCTCAAGACTTGTTTTATTTAAGTTTTCAGAAAAACTAAGCACGAAAAACTTGACATCAACTATTTTTTGTTTTACATTTGGAAATTATTAACAAAGGAGGATTAGTTACAATAGGTGACTATCATTTAGACACAAATAAGTAATTCATATGAGACAAGTCTTATCAGAACAATCATGAACCATCAAATCCCACTTCAAGACGGCTGGGGCATCTTCTCCACTTACCTCGAACCTTTAGAAAACAATTTCGATTCTATTTTTGCTGAAAATAAGAAAAGCGAAAATTGTAAATTAACAATGTTTTAAGCTATGAAAACAAGTATTCTATATATTTTAATTATCATAATCAGTCTTTCAATCAATATTCAAGGTCAGGAACTGAAAATTCTGAAAAGTTTTGGGAGCCCATTAGATGAAACTGTGCAGGAAGTTAGATTTGATAACAGTGGAAATATTTATATTTCAGGAACATATGAGCAACCAATAGACTTAACTGACACAGTTTTACAAATGCTTGTTAATTATAACACTTCTGATGCTTTTTATATTGGTTTTGACTCTTGCTTAAACTTTAAATGTGCTCAAACTATTAAAAGCTATTTCGATGATAAATATACTTCAATCTGCGTTTCTGCGGAAAATGAGGTCTATTTTGGAGGATTTTGCAGGAATGCCGTTTGGGTGGGCGATACCAACTATTATGGTTCATATAATAATTTGATAATTGGCAAGCTTGATGAAGAAGCTAATCCGTTGTGGTTAAATAATATTGCAAATAATAGCTCCGGTATGAATCAAATTTTTCTGGCTAATTTAAGTTCGAACTATTCAGATCGCTTAATAGCAGCCGGACATTTTAATGTATCTCCCATAGGGTTCGGAAATGGCATAACATTGCAAACTACTGGTTACTACGATATTTTTGTTTCAAGCTATTCTGCAAATGGAAATGTTGAATGGATAAAAAATATGGGCGGATCAAATACAGACGTTTGTTATGCTATGGTTGATGACAGTTTCGGAAATATTTTTCTTACAGGAGCTTTTATGAGTACTGCATACTTTGACAGTTTAAGTCTGAGTTCCTCGGGAAACAGGGATATTTATGTCAGCAAATTAGATAGCCTTGGAAATGTTTTGTGGGTAGAAAAAGCCGGTGGTTCAGGTAACGATTACGGAAGAGATATTGTAACTGATGACTTTGGAAACTGCTTTGTAACCGGATTTTTTGAAGGAACTGTAAATTTCGGTATCTACCAGCTTGAAAGTTGTGGTGGATATGATATATTTCTTGCTTGCTTAGATTCTACAGGGCAGTGGCAATGGGCAGAAAGTGCCTGTGGAAGCGATGATGATCAAGCATATGGAGTTGCAGTTAGCATGAATGGAGGAGTCTATATCACAGGACGTTTTAACGATACTTTAAATTTTCCTATACATAGCCTTATTTCGAATGGTGGCACTGATATTTTCCTTGCAAAATATGATCCTTTTGGAGATTTTCTGTGGGCAAATAGCTATGGCGGAACATCTGACGATTTGTCAAATAGCATTGATGTTTCAATGGATGAAAAAATTGTGATAGCTGGATATTTTCAAAATAGCATGGCTATAGATTCAACTACGATTACAAGTGTAGGAGAACTTGATGTTTTTGTGGCATTGTTTGAGGAAAGTGAATCAAATAATTGCAATATTCCTAATTTATATTTGAATACATATGTTAATTCAACTGAAGTTTTTATTGAATCATATTTTCCTTATTCGATTGACACCTCACAATATTTTCTAAGCTGGCAAATGGGCGATGGTACAGAATTTTATCAAACAACTTCTATCCAATACAATTATCAGGCGATTGATACCTTTTCTATTGTTTTGAATATTCAGGACAAAAATGATAGTCTGTGTTTTTTAAATATTTATGATACGATCATTACTTCTTGTTTTTTAGACAATTTAGATTTTTCGATGCAAAGAGATAGTTTTAATGTTTCATTAGAGACATCATACTTTCTGGATACTATAGATTATCAAATTATTTGGGATTTTGGAGATTCTACGAACCTCACAAACCAAAACAATCCTGTGCATTTTTATAATTCATATGGTTATAAAACCATCATACTTTCAGTAGTTTATTTGCCCGACAGCAATTGCAACCAGCAAATTCAAAAAATTATAAATGTCGATAGTGTTCCCTGCATCCAGTCTGCCGAAATTGAGATTTATGAAAATGTTTGGAAACATGCAATTTTTGAACTTTTACCGAATGTAGATACTGTAAATTACAATATTTTATGGAATCTTGGCGATGGTACAACTATTGAAAATCAGTATCTTATTGATCATACTTTTCCTTCAACAATACAATATGATGTAACTTGCAAAATTTCTCACAAAGCAGATTCTAATTGCATTCTGATAGTTGAAAAAGAAATTGATCTTGAATGTTACAGTAATTTTGGAATTGATTTATACGAAATTGCTGTGCCGTATTCCGGAGGTTGGTATTATGATGCATTTGCAGATGATGTTATGAATGAACCTACTTATGATTACGGTTTGGCATGGAACTGGGGCAACGGCGATATCGACACCTTGTACAACGACTGGGAAGTTTCAGGAATGTACACTGTAGCAGGAAATTATACTGTTTCATATTCATATTGGGACCTGAATGATCCAACTTGTATAAATTATAGCAATAGTTTTACTATAACTGTAGAAGCACCGGAATGTGAAGTAAATTCAGGCATTTATGGTATTTTCATAGTTCCATGGGATAGTATGACAATAAGTGTTGAAGCAAATAATTATTGGTCGGATTATCCTTTCTCATGGTCATTTGGCGATGGCGGCTATGGAGGAGGTTTGTTCGATGAACATACCTATGCAGATTATGGATTTTATGAAATATGTGTAACCGCAAATAATAATTATGGAGTTGGTTGTTCCGAAACCTATTGCACTAATTTTGTTCTTGGAATGGGAGGCTGCAACGATACACTTGCACTGAACTACAACCCAAATGCCGATTTTAACAATGGCTCGTGCATTTATGCAGGAACACAGCCAATTTCTTTGCCAGCTGGCTGGAGCATTTTCTCAACATACATTGAACCTTACGAAAACAATATTGATTCAGTTTTTTCAGAAATTGTCGGAAACACGGTTTTGGTAAAAAACCAAATCGGTTTGGTCTATTATCCTCAATACTCAATCACACTATTAGATACTCTCGCTCTTGGTCAGGGATATCAGGTGAAAATGGCAAGCGGCGACACCCTGAATGTTACTGGAATAATCTGCCAGCCACAAAACTCACCAATTTCCCTCTCTGCAGGCTGGAATATAATTGGTTACCTGTTGCAATCCCCTATCGATATTTCACAAATATTTTCAACCATTGTGTCAAATACCGAAATTGTAAAAGACGATGCCGGCAACGTTTACTGGCCACAATTTAGTGTAAACAACATAGGTAATATGCTTCCCGGAAAAGGCTATCAGGTGAAGATGAATGTTGGGGATGTTTTGGTTTATTAGATGTGAATCATTAATTATTCTTCGATAGCTATCAGATTAGTGTAATTTCATTTAATCATAAAAAAGCTTGTTACATACATTATGACAAGCTTTTTTTAATGAATAAATGCCGTATTAGTTAGCAGGATAGGTTAAATTGGCTGAATTATTCATTTTCACTTGATAGCCATCGCCGGGTTTCATATCACCAATAAGGTTAATTCCCCAGGCAGGCCAATAAGTTCCGCCGAGATAGTCTTTTACTATTTCAATATCGTTTGAAATTGAGCTTAACATTTGTATAATTGAAGCCGGATTGTTTCTAAGGTAAGAAAGATAGCTCCATCCTGCAGGAATTATACATGAAGTATTTTCAGGAATGATAGCAACACCTCCTATTGTAAGTGTATCACTGTTTATCATTTTAATTTGATAGCCTTCGCAATTAGAAATATCTCCAATTAAATTGATATTGTATAATGGCCAAAATGTTCCACCAAGATAATTTTTCACAATTTGAACGTTCTGAATTACATCATTTAGAACGGTGTCTATTGAAGGATTTTGAGGAATCATATAAGTAGAAAAATAGCTCCAGCCAACTGGTAAATCAATTTCTTGAAATTGTTCTCCTTCAGCAATTAAAGATGTCAAACCACTCAAACCACCATTAACAAAATTTCCTTGATTTGGCATTGGAGGAAAAGGCATATAGGTAGCTACGGCTATATATTCAGTTCCGGTTGAAGCATCCCAAATTTTCCAATTAAATTCTTCACCAATAGAAAATCCATCGTTTCCGAGGTTTTCACCATAAGCTGAAATAGTGGTGTTATTTCCTTGCCATACTCCATATCCGCTACAAGCTAAAGTTCCGAGCGAATCAAAAAACATTCCGATATAATCGCCTGTTTCAATTTGAGCTCCATTTATTGTGATAGGAATATTGTCATAAACAAGTACCAGATGAGGGTTTGGTGTAGTTGAATAAGTCCAATTTGGTGCATTGCTCGACGAAACAGAAATGTCGAAGGACATGCTTATTTGGCAACCATTTGAATCTTCTACTATTGTCGAATAATTCCCGGCAGCTAAGTTGCTGATATTTTGTGTAGTAAATCCATTATTCCATGAAAAAGTATATGGCAAAATTCCACCGGAAACAGTAATACTAATTGATCCATCGCTTATTCCAAAATCGGAGGTATTTGTAACAAAATAATTACTAATTTCAATAGGAAAATCCGGCTGTGCAATAGTTGCATAGATAGTATCCTGACATGAATTTAGATCGTTTACTATTAGATCATAAGATCCTGCTCCAATATTTTCAATATTTTCAGCTGAAGAACCATCGGACCAAGTGTAGGAGTAGGGAGGAGTTCCACCTATTGTGCTTGTTTGTATCATTCCTGTTTGTTCGCCGTAGCAATTCACATTTTGCAGATTGTTGATGTTTGCAAGTAGTTGCAATGGCTGGATAATTTCAAATGAAGCAGAATTGAAACATGATGATATTTGATGAGTTATAGTAATCTGATAAAATCCTGCGGAGAGATTTGAAATTGTTTCTGTTGTTTCTCCATTCGACCATAAATAGCTAAATTGTGAAGTATTTGAATTTATTTCAGCAGAAACATCAATCTCTCCATTATTTTCTCCATAACACTGTATATCAGTAATATTATTAGTGATATTAATTTGAGAATTCAATTCTGAGACAAAAATTGTATCGATCAATTGGCAGGTATTTGTATCAGTAATAGTAAGCTCGTATAGTCCGCTTGTTAGATTAATAATCGATGAGGTAGTTTGAGTATTCGACCAAAGATACTGATAAGGTGCTGTACCTCCGCTTACTGTTGCCTGAAGACTGCCATTGGAGCCTTGATAACAAGTTGCATCTACAATTGTAGAATTGATTGATAAGGAGTTTTCAGGCTGCAAAATAATTGTTGAATCAAATATCATACATCCATTTCCATCGCTTACTTCCAGAAAATATTCTCCTGCATAAAGGTTTATAAGATTTGAATCAAACGAAATTATATTTGACTGAGAATCAGTCCAAACATAGCTAAAAGGAGCAATCCCATTTATTGTGCTTAGAATTTGCCCATCATTGTCGCCGTAACAGACAACTGATGTTGTAAATAATTGTATTTCAGTCGTCTCATTAAAAACAGAATCTGAAATTATTTGGCTACAATTATTTGAATCAGTTACGATAACTGTGTATAATTCATTTCCTTGAATATTACTAATGTCTTCAGTCGTTTCGCTGTTACTCCACAAAAATGTATATGGTGGTGTTCCCCCTAAAACAGAAAGATCTATTGCTCCTTGATTATTACAAGTTTCATTAGTTTTATCAAAACTTAATTGGATTTGGCTTGGTTGTACAATTTCAAATGTTTCAGAATAAGTTCCATTTGCACCTGTGATATTCACTGTATAGTTAGCTGCAAAAAGTCCTGAAATATCTTCAATATCATTTTGTGAAATAGGATATCCCATATCGTTCGTCCATAAAAATGTATAAGGTCCGGGGAAAAGCAAAGAATCAATGCTAATATTTATTTGTCCTTGAGGATCGAATGCACACATAAGGTCAGTTGTTTCATGCAAAATTGTGTCTTGAGATGTATATTGATTTACGGTAAATGAAAATATTTCAGTACAGAAATTATTATCAGAAATTGTTAGTTCGTACAATCCTATAGCAAGATTGTCAATATCTTCACTAATTTCTCCATTGCTCCATATAAAGTTGTATGGAGGAGTTCCACCAAAGGGAGTAATATCAATCTGTCCATTGTTAGCCCCAAGGCCTACAACTTCTACCGTAGAATAATCAACAGATATTATACTTGCTGGCTGAACAATTTCAGCAGAATCTAATTCAATACAACCAAATCCGTCTGTTACTTTAAGAAAGTACCAACCGGCTGATTGATTTATCAAACTATCTGCGGTAGAAATTATATTTAAATTTATATCAGTCCAAACAAATGAAAAAGGTAGAGTGCCAATTACATTAGGGATAATTGCTCCGTCAGATTGTCCCAAACAATTTACATTGCTGGTTTCTAATTGTATATCTATAGAAGAAAAATCAACAAATATTGTAGCATTAACGGAACACATATTTGCATCTGCTATAAGTATAGTATAATTTCCTGAAGTTAGATTTGAAATATCTTCAGTTATCGAACCATTACTCCAAAAATAAAAATATGGCGGAGTTCCACCGTTCATAGTCATATCAATTGCACCTAAAGAATTGCATGATTGATTGCTTACGTCGAAGGATGATTGCATCATATCTGGTTGATTTACCGAGATATAACTGCTAATGGTTCCGTTTGCACCGCTAACAACTACTGTATATTCTGCTGCATAAAGATTTGAAATATCTTCGGTATTGTTTGGAGAAATTGGTAAACTCATATTATTCGTCCATAAATATGTGTAGGGTCCTGGAAATAATGCAGGGTTGATTACTAAATCGATAGCTCCGGTGGGCTGGTACGCACAGTTTAGATCTGTTACTATGAAAGACAAGGTATCTTCTCCGGCTGGTTGATTTATAGCGGCAATTAACGTATCAGGGCATTGATTTGCATCTGTAACAATCAATGTATAGTTTCCGAAGCCTACATTATATAGATTCTGCGAACTTGCTCCATTATTCCATGAAAATGAATAATTTGGAGTTCCTCCAGTAATCGAAACAATTATTTCACCATCGCTTGCACCAAAACTTGAAGCATTAATAATATTTGAACTTATGCTTATAGCTTGAGGTTCAGAAATTGAAATTGAGCTATCAAGAATACAACCGTTTACATCAGATAAATGAAAGTTGTATAAACCTGCAATTTGATTGTTGATTATATTTTGAGATGAAATAAAATTGTTTTGATTATCTGTCCATTCGTACAAAAATGGCGGAGTACCTTGTGCAACTGCCTCCAACTCACCATCATAATGTCCGTAACAACTTACCGAAGTTTCTATAAAACTAACATTTATAACAAATGAAGATATATAAGCAGAGTCTGTTGTTATGCAATTATTAGCATCGGTAATTTGTACTGAATAATAAAATTCTGGATTTAGATTAAAAATATCTTCGCTACTTTCGCCCGTATTCCATAAAAATGAAAATGGAGAAACTCCATCTTGAATTTCCAAATTTATTGAGCCTAAAGAATCACAAGTTTCATTGGAAACTGTCATTGAATATGTTGTTTCGAGTGGGCTAAAAATTTCAACCGAACCAATAATTGATCCACCTTGACCAGAAACCGTTACAGAATATATTGCCGCTTGCAAATTGCTTATATCTTCGAGAGTATCAGGAAAAATTGAATATCCCATATTGTTGCTCCACTGGTAGGAGTATGGTCCTGAAAAAAGCAAAGTATCAATAGTTAAATTAATTTCTCCAATTGCCGAATTGTTGCAACCGGCATCAGCAACTTCAAAAGAAAGAATATCTTGTGTTGCCGGCTCATTTACGCTTGCAATAATTGTTTCTGTACAGGAATTTACATCCATAATGAAAAGAGAATAAGTTCCAGGTGTTAAACCTGAAATATCTTCAGTCATGCTTCCATTTGTCCAGAAAAATACATATGGTGGAGTACCGCCGGTTGTAGAAACATCAATTGCTCCATTTGCAAGTCCGGGTAAAGAAATATCCGAAACTATTACACTTGTAGTGATTGGGTCAGCTTGATTAATTACTGCAAAAGTGTCGATTACACATGAATTTCCATCGCTTAGATGAAAGGAATATTCACCAGCAGGCATAAATGAAATTGCATTTGAAACTGAAACAATATTATTAGAAGAATCTTTCCATTCGTATGAAAATGGGCTTGTCCCAGAAACATATGATTCAAGCGAACCATCGTTACCTCCAAAGCAACTTACATCAGTACTTATAAAATTTACATCTAATATGAGATTATCGACAAAGGCAGAGCCTACTGCATTACACATATTTGCATCGGTTACATAAACTGTGTAAGATTGCCCACCTAATAGACTAATTAAATTTTGTGTGGTTGAACCATTGCTCCAGAAATTGTAATATGGAGGTGTTCCTCCTGAAATCGTTAAGTCTATGCTACCAAGCGAATTGCAAGTCTCAGATGTAGAATTTAATGATATTTGCAAACTAAGTGGCTGTTCAACATTTACTGAACCGGAAATTGTGCTCCCTCCAAAACCTGTAACTGTTACAGAATATGTCGAGGCAGATAGAAAAGATAAATCTTCTATAGTGTCATTAAAACCTGCACTACTTTCCCAAAAATAGGTGTAAGGTCCTGGAAATCCTTGCTGATCGACTGTCAGATTTATTGCTCCTTGCGGCTCAAATGCACAAGCAGCATTTGTAATTTCAAATGTTAAATATCCTTGAATTATTGTGGTGTCCTGAGCTTTCAGATTTAAAAAGCTAAATGCAATAATTATGCTTGAGATTGCAAGTAATCTATATTTTCTACTCATGGTTTTATAGTTTTAAAATGTAATTGATTTTTTCCCTTTAATATTTTGAACTCGACTATTAAATAATATAAAATCTTGTAATTTAAATATTTACAGAAAATATTACAACTATTTATTCTATATATTTCTTTTTTCATAAATCAAAATATTCTATACAAACATAATTTTATTGGCTTGATAAAACAAATTTATTAACAAATTGCATTATTTCAATGATATAAGTTATGTGCAAAAATCTAATGATTATACGTGGCTATTCAAAAACTCCCAATCTGCCGCGAGTTTGTAATTTGTGGCTGATGAACTTTTTTATTTTTATCCCACCGTTTTGTCATGATTTTTGAAAAAATCAAAAATCCCGCCAATACTATTTTTTCCGTTTTCTTTTCCTTGCCATAAATGGCATGGCTATTACAGATTGTCTCTTTCAGGATTTTAGTTGAAAGTTTGTATATTTCAAATTTCAAATTTCCAACCTTCAAGCTCCAACTTTTTCATTCAAAAACAAAAGGAGCCGGAATTTTAAGTTCAAAATCTTCAAATTGATGAACATTTTTTCCTGACAAATGTAATCCGAGATTTGAAGTTTCGCTCAAAGGTGATGGATAATATGCAATCCTAAACTGGAAAGTTTTAAAAAGAAGGTTTTCGTTTCTAATTCTGAAACCCAAACCTATTGCCGAATAGTATTTCTCATCGAAAACAAATGACAAATCGTGTCCGATAGTGCCAATATCTAGGAAACTAAAAAAAGCAAATTTAAAGCCATAGAAATGCCAGGGAGTAAAAACTATCGACTCCAGATTCAGCGAAAATCTGTTTGTCCCAACTAATAAATCTGAATTGATTCCTCGAATACCTGTATTGTTGCTCAAAAAAAGTAATTCGTCTTCAAATCTATTTATTCCAATGAGATACTCTATATCAATAAAATGCCGAAAATGGTATCTTCCTTTTGTCTGCAAATGACTAAAATATTGAGTTTTAAGCAAAAAATTGCCTTGTTGGAAATTTGTTTTTTCAAAAAAGCCACCAAAATCAATGTTGCCATAAATGTAGCCAAAATTTTTGAGCTTGCCTGCTGAAAATCTTATGCCTGAATAATGCCTATTACTAAACTCATTAAGTTCGTATGCACCTATCAATTCTAACAGATAACCATAAGGAATATCTTCGGTTCTACCGTATTCGTATATAAGATTACTTTTGTAATAGTTTCGTTTAGATAGAGCTACACTCAAAATATGCAAACTTCGCCTATGATATTTTTTGTTTGTTTGAAAATCGGTTGGTGGTCGTTCGCAAAACTCTTTTCTTAAGAATCTGCCAGAAACAATTATTTGAGACTTTTTTAATATTTTATTAGAAAAAGAAGGAAGCTGAAAAGCTCTTCCTAACCAAAAATCCAGATAGTTGAATTTTACTGTGTCATTTTTTATATTTAAATTAGACTCAATTATTTTTGATTGTTTCAGATTAATCCCACCCGCATATTGAAACTTCTTTGCAAGAAAATTTCTTTTCAAATCAATTTCATAATTTGTAATATCGAAGGCATTGTCATAAATTAATTTTCCTTCAATGAAACTACCTGCAATATTTGCAACTTTATAATTTGCATTATATCCAACTGGTTTCATATCTCTTCTGTTCATCAAAATATCGTTGCTGAACTTGTGCCCTGTCCCGAATATATTATTATTAAAAAACGAAATAGACATAGAATCTTTGTTATGATATTTTCCATCGAGGGCAGCAGAAAAAACATCTTTTGTAATAATAAAAATATCGACAGAGTCTTGCGAGGCGGGAATTACTAAAAATCTGGCTTCGTTAATATAAGAAATATCTCGTAAAATTCTTTCATTATCAGCCATTAGGTCGGGCTTCAGTAGTTCATTTTCTGCGAAAAGCAAATTGTTTCTTAAAACTCTGTCCTGAGTATTTACATGAGTTTTGTTTAGAAACTTCCGCAATTTGGATTTAGTGATAGAAACTGAATCTAATTGTTCAAATGCAAAAATGTCTAATTTATAGAAATGAATCTGCTTGATAATTTTACCTTCGAATTCCGAAAACTGATTCTCAAATTCTATTATTTCTTTATTATCAATACTAATTGTTGAATTTGGATTGCAAAGTATTAGATTGTAAACTTCTTTCAACAACCAATAATTATTGGCTTTAGACCTGATTGAATCGTAAAATGCTTTAGTTTTATATTTTGAGTTATTTTTAATAGGAAGCGACAAAGAATCTGTATAAAAATATACACTGTCATCGGTATAAATAGTTGTAGAATCCCTATTCATCAAATGTTTTACATTGTGGAATTTTAAACTATCAAGCACCGGGATTAGCGACTGTGAAGAGACATTTTGTTTCAGAAAAAATATGATTGCAGCAAAAACAAAGACTCTAAAATGGTATCTGGTTTTTCTTAATTGTATTGAATTTAATGATTTCAATTTACTTCTTTTTCAAAGTTAAAATAGCAACTTCTCCAATGCAATTGAAGCGAATTGGGATTCCTGAAACTCCGCAGCCCGACGATGTGTAACCTGAAAGTTTTTTATACTGCCACTTCCCTTTGTAGAATTTTTTTCCGTCGTACAGATGTGTAATCAATGGAATTCCTCCGGGCAAGCAAATTTGTCCGGCATGTGTATGTCCACAAAAATATAAACTGTAGCCATTTTTCTCGGCTTCGCGAAACATTTCGGGCGAGTGAGCCAGCAATATTTTAAATTCACCATTGCTTTCTTCAATTGTGTCAACTATCTGGTCGGTGTAGTATGAATGTGGATCGTCAATGCCGGTAATCACAATTTGTTCATTTCCCTTTTTTATAGCTAAACTTTCGTTAGGCAATACATTGATCCCTGCTTTTTCAAGTGGATTTAGCATAAGGTAAGAATCGTGATTTCCGAAAACAGAATAAATTCCATCTTTTTGTTGTAGAGCATTCACTATGGTTTGAATGGGTTCAGAAATTCTTGCTACTCCTCCAGTGTTTTTCTTCCGATAGTCTCCTGTAATTACACAAATATCACAGCTTTGCGATTTTATTAGTTTAGCAATAATATTTTCAATTCCTTCGAGAGTGTCGAAATGCAAATCGGAAAGGTGCATAATTTTATAGCCATCGAAAGCTGCCGGCAAATTTTCGAAATAAAAGTCTTTTTCATTAATTACAATATTTTTGGCATTCTTTAAACCAATTTCGTAGAGTTTCACCACCTTTATAATGAAAATGAAGATTTTTAATAGCCCCTTAAAGAATTTCCAATATCGCCGGCTTTTTCCTTTTTTTTGACGCTTATAGGTGTCGGTTTCTAACACCGAGCGCGTAGCAGCCCAAATAATTCTTCTTTCATTTTTTCCTATTTGCATTTTAATAAGATGCTAATTTGATATTTGAAATTATAATTGAAATTTGCCTCAAATTCACTGATTATTTCATCTGTCTAAAATTTGTTTCCCGCAGATGTAGCGGATTTTCGTTTATAAATTTTCTGCCTTTATCTGCATAATATGCGAGAAATTTGGTTTTCGTACTATTGATAGAATTACTATAAATTATCAAAAATAAAATTTGTCATTTTTGTGTAAAGATGCAATCGGGTGTTTCCTCCATAGATGCCATGATTTTTGTTAGGGTAAAATTGCTCCTCGAACTGTATATTTGCTTCAATAAGTTTCGATGCCAGCTCCATAGAATTCTGAAAATGAACATTATCGTCGCCGGTTCCATGAACTAAAAGGAATTTGCCCTTCATTTTTTCAACATGATTTATTGGCGAATTATCATCGTATCCTTCTGCATTATTTTTCGGCAGTCCCATATATCTTTCGGTATAAATTGAGTCGTAGAATCGCCAGTTGGTAACCGGAGCAACTGCAATTGCCATTTTGAAAAATGCTGCTCCTTTCGTTAGGCAAAGTGTGGACATATAACCTCCATAACTCCAGCCAAATACGCCAATTCTATCGGGATCGACAAAAGATTTTCTCCTTAGATATTTTGCAAATTCAATCTGATCGATAGTTTCGTATTTTCCTAATTGTTCGTAGGTAATTTTTTTGAATTCCTCGCCACGTGCTCCTGTTCCTCTATTGTCGAGCGAAACTACTATATAGCCATTTTGAGCAAGCATTTGATACCAACCCATGTTCCCGTCCCAACTGTCGGTTACGGTTTGCGAACCAGGACCACCATAAATTGTGAAAAAGACAGGATATTTTTTGTTTTCGTCAAAATCCGAAGGTTTTATCATCCAGGCATTTAATTCTACATTTTCGGAAGTCTTAAATGAGAAAAATTCTTTTTTACTAAAACCATAATCTGTCATTTTTTCAATAAGGCTATTATTGTTTTTTAATTCTCGAACAAATTTGCCTGACGAATTGTGCAAACTCACGTATGTTGGAGAATTTGCATTCGAATAATAGTTTATGAAATATTTGAAGTTTTTGCTAAAAACTGCTTTGTTTGTACCAATTTTTTGCGAAATGTCTTTTTTCGATTTGCCGTTCAATTTTATAGAACAAACTTTTCGTTGTAGTGGAGAATCTTCGGCAGAAGTGAAAAATACTCGTTTCGATTTTGTATCGTATCCGTTAAAATCTGTAACATCCCATTCGCCTTGAGTTATTTGATTCACCAGATTGCCGTTCAAATCGTATAAATATAAATGATAGAATCCGCTTTTTTCACTACTGTAGATGAAATGTTTTTTGTCGTTGAGAAAAATTACTGTGTTATCTTTTACCTCATCCACATATTTTTCGTCCTCTTCTGTCAGGATTATTTGAGTGCTTCCATTTTTAGCATTAGCCAACAGAATTTCGAGTTTGTTTTGGAGCCGGTTCATTTTGTAAATCGCAAAAATATCATTGTCTTTTGTCCATTTTATGCGTGGAACATATTGGTCTGTTTCTGTTCCAATATCTGCAACAATTGATTTTTTTGTATTGAAATCGAAAACATTGATGCTTACAATCGCATTGTCCTCACCAGCTTTTGGATATTTAAAACGATACCATTCAGGATAAAGTTCACCATAAGTAGTCATGTTAAATTGTTTAACCTCAGATTCGTTGAATTTGTAATAAGCTAATCTATCACCATTTGGCGACCAAACAAAAGCTTTCGAAAAAGCAAATTCTTCTTCGTAAACCCAATCGGGAGCACCATTAATTATTTCATTGTATTTTCCATCGGTGGTAATCTGAATTTCCTCAAGCTTAGCTAAGTTCATAACAAAAAGGTTGTTGTCTCTTACAAATGCAATTTTTGAACCATCGGGCGAAAATGTTGCTAACTGCTGTTTGCCATTTTCCGACAAAGGAATAATATTTTTTGTTTCAATATCGAAAACAAAATAACTTGCCGAAAATGAATGCCTGTAAATTGCTTCTTTTTTGCTTGTCAGCAAGATTTTTGTTTCCGTCTCGTTGAAACTATAATCTGAAATTCTCTTGATTCCATTATCGTAAAATGTACTTGTGTCAGTGAAATTTAATAAAGTATCTCCGGTTTTATAGCTGATTTTTAGAATATTAATTCCTTTGTTTAAAACTGTGTAATTTTCGCCATCGTTCGTGGAGCGCAAACCGTAAACCGAACGAGGATAAAATGTGTAGTTTTTCCAAAGGTCTTCAAGGCTTATTTTCTTTGTATCTGTTTGCGAAAAAAGTGGATTTGCAATTGCAAAAACTGCAATGACAATTAATAGTTTGTTTAGAAATTTCATTTTTTTTGAAAATTTAATTTATGATGTTGATAATTGATATTAAAAAATGTCCTCTTGAAAAATGTGTTATGGAGAATTATCACATCTCAAGAATTGCTTTCACAATATTTTCTGCTCCATCGGCAATGTCGGTAATAGAAGCATCGAGCATGTAGCAAGGTGTTGTGGCTACTTTATATACTTTGTCAACAATAACTTCGCCATGATTTGTATTCAGGTGTGTTGAACCGAGATTTTCGATTGCCTCTGCTGTTCCTTTATCTTGCCCGATTGTAAGCTCTACATTTCCTAAAACTTTAGCTAGCAAAACCGGCGAAATGCACAAGGCACCAATTGGTTTTTTCAAAGCAAACATTTTTTTAATTGCTGCCTCAACTTCTTCGTCCACAGTGCAATTTGTGCCATTTATTGCAAAATCGCACAAATTTTTGGCAACTCCAAAACCTCCCGGAAATATAATGGCATCGAATTGTTCAGCTTTAAATTCGCTCAAAGCTTTAATATTTCCGCGTGCAATGCGTGCAGATTCTATCAAAACGTTGCGGGTTTCATCCATTTCTTCGCCCGAAATATGATTCACAACATGATGTTGCTGAATGTTGGGTGCAAAAATTTCGTATTCAGCTCCATTTTTTTTTATAGAGTATAAAGTCATGGTTGCTTCGTGTATTTCAGCTCCATCGAATACTCCACATCCGGCTAATACTACTGCAAATTTCTTTTGAGTTTCCATAATATCTATTTTAAATTATAATAATAAATTTTGGTCTAAAATACTTATTTTTTGCATTTTTATAAAATGAAACGAACTTTTATTGCAATAAAAATTAAAGCTGAAACTACTTTATTGAAAGTAATTTACGATTATAAGTTGGTTTTGAAAGATTCACAAATCAGATGGGTCGATGAAAATAATTTGCATTTGACGCTTAAATTTCTCGGAAATACCAATGAAAATTTGATTAAACCAATTTGCGAAAAGTTAGAAAATATTGCAGGCAATCAAAAATCATTTTCTTTAGATTTGTGCGAAACAGGCTTGTTTAAAAACCTGAAAAATCCAAGAGCTTTATGGATAGGAATTAATGAATCGCCAGAATTAGATAAGCTAAAATTTGATATTGAACTGGCTATGGAAAAACTTGGTTTTGAAATGGATATTAAAAATTTCAATCCACATCTTACAATTGGTAGAGTAAAACATCTTGAAAATAAGCATTTTCTGAAAAATTTGATTGAAAAATATAAAGCTAAAAGTTTTCAACAAATCTATCCTGCATAATTCACAAAAACAAGCAAAATGATGTTAATATTCTGTAATACAGACAAATGCAAGCTTTGATAAAAAACATTAATTTTTTAAATAAAAATGGAGTTCATGTATATTT
>Ga0209361_1000597_pt1 | contig 31265 bp, 40 predicted proteins | sample SaaInlV_200m_DNA_3_FD_184657 | JGI IMG/M metagenome (GOLD analysis project Ga0209361, IMG submission 184657) | Marine microbial communities from expanding oxygen minimum zones in the Saanich Inlet - SI037_S4LV_200m_DNA (SPAdes) (version 2) | ecosystem: Environmental > Aquatic > Marine >... | reverse complement strand
GATGATGCCGTCAAGACCAAGGGCTACTTCATCTACCCCAGCCAGCTTTTTGAAAACGTCATCGCCAAGGCAAATGACAACGAAAACCTCAATACGGACCTCAAGGCGATCTTCACCGCTATTGAGAGCTCAGCGATGGGTTACGCCTCCGAAGAGGACATCAAAGGACTGTTTGATGACTTCGACACCACAAGCAACCGTTTGGGTAAGACGGTCAAAGACAAAAATAGTCGTCTCGTCGCCGTACTGAAGGGCGTGAATGAACTGGATTTTGGACATTTTGAAGACAACAAGATCGATCTCTTCGGGGATGCCTACGAATACCTAATCGGCAACTACGCAGCCAATGCGGGGAAGTCGGGAGGTGAGTTCTTCACGCCCCAGCATGTTTCCAAACTCATTGCCCAACTCGCCATCCACGGGCAGAAGAGCGTGAACAAAGTGTACGACCCCGCCGCAGGTTCCGGCTCCCTTCTCCTACAGGCGAAGAAGCACATGGATGACCACTTGATCGAGGACGGCTTCTTTGGTCAGGAGATCAACCACACAACCTACAACCTAGCGCGGATGAACCTATTCCTCCATAACGTGAACTACGACAAGTTCAACATGCAGCTGGGGAACACCCTGACCGAACCCCACTTCCGTGAAGACAAGCCCTTTGATGCCATCGTCTCCAATCCTCCCTACTCGGTGAAGTGGATCGGCAGCGACGACCCCACTCTCATCAATGACGACCGTTTCGCGCCCGCCAGTGTGCTGGCACCCAAGTCCAAGGCGGACTTTGGCTTCATCATGCACAGCCTCAACTACCTCTCCAGCAAGGGGCGGGCCGCCATCGTCTGCTTTCCGGGGATCTTCTACCGGGGTGGAGCCGAGAAAAAAATTCGCCAATATCTGGTGGAAAACAATTTTGTCGAGACCGTCATCTCACTGGCACCGAATCTCTTCTACGGCACCACCATTGCTGTGAACATCCTCGTGCTCTCCAAGCACAAGAGCGATACCCAGATTCAGTTCATCGATGCCTCGGGTGAGGAGTTCTTCAATAAAGGCACCAACAACAACCTGCTGACCGACACCCACATCGCAGAGATCATGAAACTCTTCGACAGCAAGGAGGATGTGGCGCATACCGCCCAGTCCGTTCGCATGGACAAAATTGCGGAGAATGATTTTAATCTCTCCGTTAGCTCTTACGTAGAGGCCAAGGACACCCGCGAGGTGATCAACATCACCGAGCTGAATCAGCAAATCGAAACCACTGTCACCAAGATCGACAGTCTTCGTAAGGAGATCGATGCCATTGTTGCGGAAATCGAAGGGGCTTAGGCATGAGTGAGCAGAAAAAAAAGGATGCGCTTTCGATCCGCTCTTCTGCTGCTGAATATCTTACTTTCATTGCGGCAAGTGGAGAGGGCGGGATTGAAGCCGTCTATGTTGATGAGGATGTCTGGCTCTCCCAGAAAATGATGGGCACGCTCTACGGCGTGAACGTGCGCACGGTAAACGAGCACCTGAAGAAGGTCTTTGCCGACAGCGAGCTGGACGAAAATTCAGTTATCCGGAAATTCCGGATAACTGCCACCGATGGAAAAAACTACAACACCCTGCACTACAAACTCTCCGCCATCATCGCCGTGGGATATAAAGTAAACTCGGAACGAGCGGTGCAGTTCCGTAAATGGGCGACAGGCATCATCAAGGAATACACCATCAAAGCCTACGTCATGGACGATGAACGGCTCAAGAACGATGGCACCGTTCTGGGGAAGAAATACTTTGAAGAACAGCTCCAGCGCATTCGCGAGATCCGCCTGAGCGAGCGAAAGTTCTACCAGAAAATTACCGATATTTACGCTACCGCCCTCGATTACGATGTCACCGCCAAAGTGACCAAACGCTTTTTTGCCATCGTGCAGAACAAACTCCACTGGGCAATCCATGGACAAACTGCCGCAGAAGTCATCCATACCCGTGCCGACGCAGAGAAAATGAATATGGGGCTCACCACCTGGAAAGATGCCCCCGATGGCAAAATTCAGAAATTCGATGTCACTATCGCAAAGAACTACCTCACCGACAACGAACTCGCCCAGCTGCAAAGGCTCGTCAATGCCTACCTCGACATTGCAGAGGACATGGCCCTGCGCAACATCCCCATGACCATGGCGGACTGGGAAGAGCGTCTCAACCGCTTTATCGCCGCGACCGACCGTGAAATTCTCCAGGATGCTGGAAAAGTTACCGCTGAAATCGCCAAAGCCCATGCCGAAAGCGAGTTTGAAAAATACCGCATCGTGCAGGATCGACTCTATCAGTCAGACTTCGATAAACAGATCCGTGCCCTAGAAAATTTGGAAGAGAAACTGAAGCAGGAAGGAGATCAGGTGTGAGTGAGAGCACCTTCTTGGAAACGTTACTCGATGGCACGGAGGTGGAGTGGAAGCCGTTGGGGGAGGTATTCCACATTGCCGCAGGGGGTGATAAGCCCAAAGAAGCAATATCAGATGTAGAAACAGAGGTTTTTAGAATACCTATATTATCGAATGGAATAGAAGACAAATCCTTATATGGTTGGACAAATAGAGCCAAAATAAATCAACCAAGCTTAACTGTCTCTGCGAGAGGGACAATTGGTTGGACTAGCTACAGAGACCGACCGTTCTTCCCAATAATTCGCTTACTAGTTCTAACGCCAAAATTGGGAATAAATTTGAAGTATGCTTACTATTTCATGAAAACCATTGAGAGGGGTTATAAAATTCCAGAGGCTGGAATCCCACAACTAACAAAGCCAATGATTAAGGGGGTTCAGTTTCCAATTCCCTGCCCGGAGAACCCTGAGAAATCGTTGGCCACCCAGGCAGAAATCGTTCGCATCCTAGACACCTTCACCGAGCTAACAGCCGAGCTAACAGCCGAGCTAACAGCCCGAAAAAAGCAATACAACTACTACCGCGACCAGCTCCTCACCTTTGAGGAGGGTGACGTGGAGTGGAAGGCGCTCGGAGAAATTGGGGAGTTCATCAGAGGCAAACGGTTTACGAAAGCCGATTACGTGGATGATGGAATAGATGTCATGCACTACGGAGAGATTTACACACATTACGGAGTTTCAGCAAGCCAAGCCATATCACAAGTCCGCTCCGATCTAGAAAACGTATTACGTTACGCAGAATCAGGTGATGTTGTAATGGCTAGTGTGGGCGAAACTATTGAAGAAGTCGGTAAAGCCGTTGCATGGCTAGGCAATGGGAGGGTGGCAATTCATGATGATAGCTATGCTTTTCGCCACTCGATGAATGCGAAATATTTATCCTACTATATGCAGACAGCTAAATTCATTGCCGAAAAAGAAAAGCACGTAAGTCGAGGAAAGATGAAGAGGCTTTTGATTAATGGTGTTTCGAAAGTCCGCATACCTATACCTCATCCAAAAAATCCAGAGAAGTCCCTTGCTGAACAAGCCCGCATCGTCGCCATTCTCGACAAGTTCGACACCCTGACACACTCCATCAGCAAGGGCCTCCCAAGGGAAATCGGACTGCGCCAAAAACAATACGAGTATTACCGCGACTTGTTGCTGAACTTCCCAAAGCCTGAAGCGCAAAGGGAGATAGTTGCCTGAAATGAGCCAGACTCTGATAAAAATCGCCGAGGAACTACAGGCAAGTGATAAGAAGGTGCAGCTGATCTATGCCTTTAATGGGAGCGGCAAGACACGCCTCTCACGCGAGTTCAAGGAGCTGGTCTCACCCAAGTTCCCACCTGAAACAGAGGGCGATGAAGAGGCTAATCCATCGCATCCCAAAATCCTCTATTACAATGCGTTCACCGAGGATCTTTTTTATTGCCTAGATTCATATAATAAGTGCAATGTTCTGAGCAGGGCGTAGCCCGTGCTAAAAAGTCATCCAGAAAAGTGAGCAACAAGCTCATGAGCGAAGCGAGAGAGGTTGTTGCTCACTTTTCTGGATCATCTCTTCGAATGAGAGAAAATAGGAGCCAGCTGCTAATATGCAGCGTCTCCGTGAACTACGACATTCGAAGAGGACAACATGGCATACAAGCAGCTGACTGATGAACAAAGATACCAGATAGAGGCACTGAAGAGAGAAGGATTTACACAAGAAGATATTGCGAAATCAATAGGAAAATCACCGAGCACGATTAGTCGTGAACTAAGGCGCAATGGTGATGAAAACGGCTACAGAGGAGCGCTTGCGGTCAAAAGAACAGACAAGAGAAAGCGAGAGGCGAAGAAGAGTGAAAAGCTAGATTTGGCAATGTGTAGCATGATCAAAAATCTGCTTGAAGATTACCTCAGCCCAGAACAGATCTCTGGGAGGCTCATGTTAGAAAAGGAGATAGCGATTAGTCATGAGACAATCTATCGCTATGTTTGGGATGATAAAAGTCGTGGTGGGATTTTATATAAGTCACTGAGAACACAGGGCAAGAGGTACAGAGCTAGAGGCAATAATAAAGATAGCAGAGGTCGCATCAAGAACGCTGTGAGCATTGATGAGAGACCCAAAGTTGTTGATGAAAAGAGTCGTATCGGGGACTGGGAGATTGACACCGTCATCGGTAAAAATCACAAACAGGCATTCGTTACTATCGTAGAGAGGAAGAGCAAATTCACGGTGATGAAGAAGGTAGAGAACAGGACAGCTGAGTTGGTGGCAGCAGCCACGATTGACCTGCTACGCCCTTACAAGGATTACGTGCTCACCATCACGGCAGATAACGGAAAAGAGTTTGCGCACCATGAGAAGGTGGCTAAAGCGTTAGAATGCGACTACTACTTTGCTCATCCCTATTCATCGTGGGAGCGAGGCTTGAACGAGAATACCAATGGCCTTATCAGGCAGTACTTCCCCAAAGGGAGTCGTTTTGAAGAGGTCACAGAGAGGATGGTAAAGAGGGCCAAGGGACAGCTCAATAGGCGCCCTAGAAAGACCCTAGGATATGCGACACCAACCGAGGTGTTTTTTGGGAAATCATTCGGAGAAAAAATTGCACTTCAGGGTTGAATCCGCCAAGACAATACAGTCTCAGATAAACACCGTCATCAATTGAAAAAAATTGATGGTGCCGCTAATTCACTGCTCGGTATTATCAATGACATCCTCGACTACTCAAAAATTCAGGCAGGTAAGCTGGATATTGAGCGAATCTCTTTTCAGCTAGAGGCGGTGATTGATAATCTGGCGAGCGTCAGTTCGGTGATGACCCAGAACAAGGATATTGAGCTGTTGGTAGAGCGCAGCAATGAGGTGCCGGTCAATTTGGTGGGTGACCCGCTTCGCCTCAATCAGATTCTGACTAACTTACTGAATAATGCAATCAAATTTACTGAGGAGGGCTTAATTGCGCTACGCATTGATCTGGCTCCTGGTAGTGAAATGTCACCACAGCTGGTATTCACTGTTGAAGATACGGGTATCGGTATGGATGAGGAGACGGTTGACCATATCTTCAACCCATTTGAGCAGGCAGATAATTCGATTACCCGCCGCTTTGGCGGTACTGGATTGGGGTTGAGCATTGTTCAGCAGCTGATCTCGTTGATGAATGGCTCCCTCTCTGTTCAGAGCATAAAGGGGGAAGGGACAACCTTCACGGTTCAACTCCCTTTTGAGAAGAGTGAAATAGAGATCAACTATCGCGCCTATGAGAGTACCTCTTTTGAGAAACTACGGGTGTTGGTGGTAGATGATAGTGTCGAGGCGGTTGAGGTGCTGGAGCATATCCTGCAAGGGTTTGGTTGTCATACCGCCTTGGCCTATGATGCAGAGCATGGTATTGAGCTGGTTCAGCAGGCAGATAAAAAAAATGAGCCATTTGATTTTGTGCTGATGGACTGGAGGTTACCGAGTATGGATGGGCTTGCCGCATCTGCCGAGATTAAACAGCATAATCAGCATCCACCCGTGATCATTGTTGAAACAGCCTATGGTCAACAGCTTCTGCGTGGAGAGCGAGCCAATACTGAACACGTAGATGCACTACTGACAAAGCCGATTACCCCATCAAGCCTGTTTGACACCTTGATCCGATTTATGGATAAAACAGCTGTCGAGGCTACCGGTGTGGAAGTCTCTGATATATCAATGCGCCTCTCGGGCCTTCATTTGCTCTTGGTTGAAGATAATGTCATCAATCAAGAGGTGGCATGTAAGATGTTAGAGAGGGCAGGAGCCTCTGTGCTGGTGGCTAACCACGGAGAAGAGGCGTTAAGCTGGATGGAGCGGTCTGGAGCTAGGATTGATGCGATACTAATGGATATGCAGATGCCAGTGATGGATGGTCTACAGGCAACCCAACAGATTCGTGAGCGCCGTGAGTGGAAACTGATCCCCATTATTGCGATGACAGCGAATGCCAGAAAAGAGGATAGGCAGGCCTGTCTAGAAGCCGGCATGAATGACCATGTTCCTAAGCCGATTGATCCAGAATTGCTATTCAGCACGATTACTCAATGGTGTGGGGTGCCAGACTCAGCAACGCTTGTGGAGCATGCTGTACATATTGAACAGCAGCAAGAGAGCTTACAGGTTATTGATTTGGATCTAGCGCTTGCCCGAACCAGTAATGATGGGCTGATGTTATTTCGGTTGTTAAATACACTTTCTCAGCAGTCGCATGTGATGGTGAAAGCGGCCTTTGATCTATATCAGCAGGGGCATGTGAAGGGGGCCTATGCACAGCTGCATAACCTCAAAGGGTCGAGTGGCAATCTTTCAGTGGGTGAGATTCACCAGTTATCGAGTCAGATTTTAGAAAAGATCAATGCTGAGGAGCGAGTTGATCCAACGCTTTTTGTCGCTTTGAAAGAGGCTTGTGAGCGCCTACAGGGGCAGCTGCCAGAGATTCAGAAACTGTTGGGGGTGGCGGTTGAGAGTAGTGCTGCAGGGCAGACTAAGATTGTGCTGAATAGTGAGGAGGATAGAGTGCTCTATCGAGATCTGGTCGCTGCACTGCAGGCAAAGGATTTTGAGGCGGAGGACCTTCTGGAGCAGTTCCTTGATAGGCAAGGGGAGGCGGCTAGGGTGGCGTTGGCGAGTGTTAATGAGGCGATATTTGGTATGCAGTTTGACAAGGCTTTAACAGAATTACAGCAACGGGTTGAGCCTTAGATAAGCCTCCTTGACTATTCGGCCTCTTGTCGCTGAGTGGGAAGACGGACTTGTGCCAGGGTACCTTGGTGTGGTCCGTCGCTGAGTATCTGAATGCTGCCCTGAATGGAAATGAGAAAGTTAGCGGCGCTGTGCAGTCCAAGCCCGATCTTACTACTCTTGGTAGTAAACCCTTTGTTAATTACCTGGGCTAGATCATCTCTATCAATACCATTGCCATTGTCGATTATCTCAATTAGACAAGTAGGCTCCTCTTCGGTCTCTACCGACTCGGATTGGATATGGATGGTAATGTCTCCCTTGTCGGCATCAAGGTGACCGCTTTCCGTCTCTTTTGTGATGGCCTCACAGCTGTTCTTAAGCAGACTAAAGAGTGTTTGGCCGAGTGGGCCACGGGGTAAGAACAGGGAGGGAAAAGGCTCTTCTCCTTCTATCTTGAGTGTGATCTGCTGTCCCAACAGCTCTTCCTGCAGCAAGGTTGTGATGTCACTCAACAGTGAATGGATCTCAATTTTGGTGGAATGGAACCCTTCATCTGTAAGGTTTCGCAGTGCTGTGATGACGGAGTGAAGATGTTGCTGTGAGTCGAGCTGTTCTTGATGTTGTTGAGAAAACTGTTCAGGGAAATGCTGGGTTAGGACGCTGGCCGTTTGTGTTAGGTGTGCCCGGCATGCCATGTTGTGAGGCGGTGAAAATCCGCTACGGCCCCGACAGGGGGAACCGTAACTCGAAGCCAACTGCGTCGTCGCGAGACGGGGTGGGAAGGAAGGTGTAGAGGAACTCCTGAACCGAGGAACACGAATCGGATACGAGGCTGCCGCCTCGGGTAAGCTGGCCTAAGACAGTGAAGCCCGAAACCTGTACAGAAGGGGCGGAGGTACATCCGGCGGGATTAGGAGGAAGACAACATGGCTTACCCGGGGAGATCTGTCCCTGTCCCGCGAAGCGGGTACTGGTCTGGCAATAGATCAGGAAGCAGAGGCAGAAGTCAGCAGAGGTCATAATAGGTGATTGCACCATCACTGAAGGGCCGAACTGCAAAGCGAGAATAGAGACCGGAGTCTCAAACGGAGTGGTGATGCAGAAGCAACAACAGTTGGAGACAGCGCAACAAACGGGCCGGAAGTCCGAGCGTAGTGCAGTATCGCATCAAGCTTCGATGGCGGCAAAAGAATCCTCTATTCACGAAGGAGTCAGCCTCGAACAGATGCTGAGTTCTGAAAGCATGAAAAGAGCCTGGAAACAGGTAAAACGCAACAAGGGAGCGGCTGGCATCGATGGGATGACCATAGAGCAAGCCAAACCCTATCTCCAACAACATTGGGAAGAGATCAGAGAAAGCCTGCTTGAAGGCGACTATCATCCCCAGCCGGTCAGAAGGGTAGATATCCCCAAACCGGGAGGCGGTGAGCGAATGCTTGGAGTGCCGACCGTACTGGATCGACTGCTCCAACAAGCGATGGCCCAACTACTCACCCCCGTGTTTGATCCCACCTTCAGCGAATCGAGTTATGGGTTTCGGCCCAAACGCTCAGCCCATCAGGCAGTGCGAGCTGCGAGAGAATACATCTCCCAAGGCCGTAACTGGGTGGTTGACCTAGATCTGAGTAAATTCTTTGATCGAGTCAACCACGACATCCTGATGTCAAAGATCGTGCGAAGAGTCCATGACAAACGGCTACTGAAACTAATCAGCAGCTGGCTAACAGCAGGTATCATGAGCAACGGAATAAAGCAGGCCCGCACAGAGGGAACCCCTCAAGGTGGACCGCTATCCCCGCTGCTCGCCAATATCCTGCTGGATGGAATGGACAAGAGGCTCGAAGAAGCAGGTCATAACTTCTGCCGCTATGCTGATGACTGTAACGTCTATGTGCAGTCAGAGCGAGCAGGTCAGAGAGTGATGACGTGGATGCGTGAATATCTGGAAGATAGCCTGAAACTCAAGGTCAATGAGACCAAGAGTGCAGTAGACCGACCAGAGAAGCGCAGCTTCTTGGGCTTTACCTTTGAGCGAGGTAAACGGAAGGTGAAAACCAGGATAGCGAAGAAGAGCTGGGAGCGATTTCAAGGGAGGGTGCGCACCACGACCAAGCGTGGTCAAGGGTGCTCTCTTGAGAGCGTCATCCAGCGACTGAATCGCTACCTGCAAGGCTGGAAAGGATACTACCGACTGGCAGAGACTCGCAGCACAATGCAGCAGATTGATGCATGGATCAGAAGGCGGCTACGCTGCTTCATACTGAAGCAGTGGAAACGCCCGAAGACCCGAGCCAATGAGCTGCGCAAGCTGGGAGGCAAAGAGTCATGGAGCATCATCTCCAGCAAGGGGTTATGGAGGCTGAGTAAGAGTAGGGCGACTCACTCTGGACTGAACAACAAGTTCTTCAAAGAGAGAGGGCTTTATACGCTCAGTGAGGCGTGGACATGAGTCGTAGAGCTTTGCGGAACCGCCGTATACGGGGCCGTATGTACGGTGGTGTAGGAGGGGGCGTCAGTGATGGCGCTTCCTACCTGATGATCTGCTTGATTTGGTTATGTTGTTCAGGGTCTTCCAGTAGAGGAATGCTGTTGTTGATAGCGGTACCCAGCTGGATGACCTGTTGGGCAAAGTTTTGTCTGTTGCTGTTATTGATGTCGACAACAGTTATGGTATTTCCAAGGTTGTGCAGAATCTCAGTGCGCATTTGGGTCATGCCATCTTGATAGGCATAGATGCGCTCTTGTGCAAGCAGTCTCTGTTCACGTTTGCGTGCCAGATGAAGCTGAAGGTGGGTGTCGACGCGGGCCAGCAAAATTGCTGGGTTAAAGGGTTTGGTGATGTAGTCGGCACCACCTAAGTGAAGCCCTTCCACAATATCATCGATCTCACTCATTGCAGTTAGAAAGATGATGGGGATGTTGTGAGTATGGTGGTTCTCTTTCAGCGTACGGCAGACCTCATAGCCACTCATGTCAGGCATCATAATATCGAGCAGAATCAAGTCTGGAATGGTGCTGTTGGCTTGTTCTAGTGCATCAGGGCCATTGCTGGCAAAGATTACCCGGTATTTATTGCTGTGCTTCAGCTCTGCCCCCACCACGCGCAGGTTAATGGGGTTGTCGTCTACCACCAAGATTAAGGGGAGGTTTTTGATTGCACTGCTCATGTTGAGGTTGATGTTGAATTGGTTAAGGTGCCAAGTAGAAGCGCAAGGCTATCATGAGCTGTAGTGGGTGAATAGAGTGGTTTGAGGTTAGATTTATCTGACTTGTGGCCTCAAAATCATTACCATTCACCGTTTCGTAGTGATGACAAGAAAGAGTAACGATGAGCGAAACAACAGAGATTGATGTAGAGGGTATTGAGCAGCTTCCACTGAGTGTATTTACCGAGAAGGCCTATCTGGATTACTCCATGTACGTCATCCTTGACCGAGCGTTGCCTCATGTTGGGGATGGGCTGAAACCGGTGCAGCGTCGTATCGTCTATGCAATGTCTGAATTGGGGCTCTCTGCGAAGGCCAAATATAAGAAGTCAGCCCGTACCGTGGGTGATGTGTTGGGTAAGTTCCATCCGCATGGAGACTCTGCCGCTTATGAGGCGATGGTGCTGATGGCGCAGAACTTCTCCTACCGCTATCCATTGATTGATGGGCAGGGTAACTGGGGGTCACCGGATGACCCCAAATCCTTTGCAGCGATGCGTTATACCGAATCACGACTGACTCGCTACTCCGAAGTGCTACTGAACGAGCTGGGTATGGGTACGGTTGAGTGGCAACCCAATTTTGATGGCACCCTGCAAGAGCCTGTACTGCTTCCCGCAAGGTTGCCGAATATTCTGCTCAATGGCGGTTCTGGTATCGCGGTGGGTATGGCGACCGATATCCCGCCGCACAATCTACGAGAGGTGGCTGCTGCCGCCATTCGTCTGTTGGAGAGTCGCAAGAGCACTACAGAGGAGCTGCTAGAGCATATTCAAGGGCCGGACTATCCAACCGATGCGGAGATTATCACCCCACAAGAGGAGATCCGTGAGATCTATAGCAGTGGTCACGGCTCCATTCGTATGCGCGCCTTGTGGGAGAAGGAGGGGGGTGATGTGGTGGTCACAGCGCTGCCGCATCAGGTTTCGGGCAATAAAATCTTGGAGCAGGTGGCAACGCAGATGCGGGCTAAAAAGCTACCGATGGTGGATGATCTGCGTGATGAGTCAGACCATGAGAACCCCACCCGTCTGGTGATTGTGCCACGCTCTAACCGGGTTGATCTTGAGCAGTTGATGTCCCACCTGTTTGCGACGACTGACCTAGAGCGCACCTACCGCGTCAATATGAATATGATCGGTATTGATGGTCGCCCCGGTGTGAAGGGGATTCACCAGCTACTGAGTGAGTGGCTCACCTATCGAGAGGATACCGTGCGCAGACGACTGCAGCACCGTCTGGAGAAGGTGTTGCAGCGTCTGCATATCCTCGATGGGCTGTTAGTAGCCTTCCTCAATATCGATGAGGTGATTGCGATTATCCGTGAGGAAGATAAGCCCAAGCCGGTATTGATGGCACGTTTTAATCTCAGCGATATCCAAGCTGAGGCGGTACTGGATTTGAAGCTACGCCACCTTGCCAAACTGGAAGAGATGAAAATTCGTGGTGAGCAGGAGGAGCTGGAGGCTGAGCGCCAAAAGCTGGAGCAGTTGCTCGGTTCAACTCGACGGCTGCACACCTTGATCCGTAAGGAGATCATCGCCGATGCAGAGAAGTATGGTGATGATCGACGTTCGCCGATTGTGAGCCGGATAGCGGCGCAAGCGATTGACCCTGCCTCTCTGGTCCCTTCCGAGCCTGTTACCGTAGTGCTCTCGGCCAAGGGGTGGGTACGTGCAGCCAAGGGGCATGATGTCGACCCTGAGGGGTTGAATTACAAGAGTGGGGATAGCTATCTCGCCTCTGCGCCGGGGCGCAGCAATCAACCGATCTACTTTTTAGACTCTACGGGGCGCAGCTATACCGTACAGACAAGCACCCTGCCTTCAGCGCGTGGACAGGGTGAGCCGCTCACAGGTCGACTCTCGCCCCCTGCTGGGGCCCGTTTTGTCGATGTGGTGGGTGGTGATACCAAGCAGAAGGTGTTGATCGCCTCTGATGCGGGTTACGGTTTTATCGCGACCATTGGTGATCTCGCCTCCAACAAAAAGGCGGGTAAGGCCTTCCTGCGTCTATCCGCTGGGGCAGTGTCGATCTCTCCACTGCCGATTGCCGAGGGTGAAGGGCAGTGGGTGGCTGCAGCCAGCAATGAGGGGCGGTTACTGCTGTTCCCGCTGGCTGACCTAGCTGAACTGACCAAGGGTAAAGGCAACAAAATGGTGAGTATCCCTAGTAAGCGGGTTGAGGCGCGTGAAGAGTTTATGGCGGGCCTGACCGTACTCCAAGCAGAGCAGGGGGTGACCGTGGTTTCAGGTAAGCGGGTACTAAAGATCAAGCCCGCTGACTTGGTGAACTATCAGGGAGAGCGCGGACGACGTGGACAGAAGTTGCCTAGAGGGTTTCAGCGGGTGGATGCGTTGATTGCTGGGATTAGCTGATGCTTATGTGAAATCAGTAAGTTATTTATATAACGAATAAGGTTAGAACTAAAGGTAATATTTTTATATTATATGTAACCGAATGATTTAAATGAATTATAAGGTTTTGTATATTGCATTCCTAATATTAGGGTGATATGATATGCGAAATCTTATAGAACAGTTCACAGAGGTACTTAATGATGGAATATTTTATGTTTGCACAGCCCGTTCTCTTTTTGGCCGCCGCATGGGGGTATTGCAAGGTTTGGGGTTTTAAGCCAAAGCAGTAAGCCGATTGTTTTGATTCAGTAATCGCTGGTTTCTAGAGCGACTTCGTTAAAAATGTCGCTCTGTAGGCGAAAACCACGCATCTCCAGCACCCCTTCGGTGTTCATTGAGATGACTAAATAGAGCGCATCCGCGTAGCTGGCATCCGCCAGATCTTTTGCAGAGGGTGCGGCCGGTGCATCGGGGTGAGAGTGGTAGATCGCCCAGAGGCTACTCCCCTGCTCACGAATTTGCCGCATTGCCTCAATCTGCTGTTGTGGCTCCATCTCAAACAGGCGTTCTGGCCTGTTAGCAATGTTTTCAATGGGAAACAGCTGGTTGGCAACGCCATTATGGCTGCTAATCAGACCGCACACCTCCTGCTGAGGGTGCTGTTGAGCCTCAGCCAGTAGCTTTACTGCTAGACTGCGGGGTAGAAATTCACTCATTTTTTGTACTCATCTTCTTTTAAGCAGGCCCACAAACGGGGCATTCAGGGTCCTTCGGCAGCCTCATGGTGCGCCACTCCATGCTCAATGCATCCAATAGCATCAGCTTCCCATTCAGGCTCTGCCCAATACCCATAATAATCTTCATCGCCTCCAGCGCCTGCATACTGCCAATAATACCGACCAGAGGGGCCAGTACGCCAGTTTGGGTGCAGCTCTCATCCAGTTCGCCACCGCCCTTGTAGAGGCATTGGTAGCAAGGCTCACCCTCTAGATCGGGGCGGAAGACAGAGATCTGCCCCTCCATACGGATTGCAGCACCAGAGACCAGTGTGGTGTTCTGTTCAACGCAGAGACGGTTGACCGCAAAGCGGGTGGTGAAGTTATCACTACAGTCCATCACCAGATCAGCCTGCGCAATCTGGTCTCTCATCTCCTCATCAGAGAGTTGATGGTTGATCGTGGTAATCTCAACCTCTGGGTTGATCTGCTGTAGTGTCTCTTGTGCCGACTCTACCTTGGGGCGATCAATATCCCCAGTGAAGTGGATAATTTGGCGCTGTAGGTTGGAGAGGTCCACATGGTCAAAGTCGACCAGAGTCAACTGGCCCACCCCTGCTGCGGTGAGATAGAGGGCCGCAGGTGCACCCAGTCCACCCATGCCAATGATCAGAATCTGTGCGTTGAGTAACTTCTCCTGCCCCTCTACTCCCACCTGTGGGAGCATGATCTGACGGCTATAGCGCAGTAGTGATTCATCACTTTCTAGGTTTTTGTGAGTAAGGCTCATGGGCATATTCCGTAGCTGATGCGTTCCGCTCCCGCGAGGTCGCGGCGGGTGGTGACTGTGCGGTAGTGGTGCTGTTCAAATAGAGAGCGTACCGCTTTTCCCTGATCATATCCATGCTCTACAATCAGTCGTCCCTCTGTTTTTAAGTGCTGTGGGGCCTCGGAGATAATCTGTTGTAGATCATCCAGTCCGCTGCTACCGGAGGAGAGGGCGCTATCCGGGTCAAAACGTACATCCCCTTGAGAGAGATGTGGGTCACCCTCAGCGATGTAGGGGGGGTTAGAGAGGATCAGGTCAAACGGCTGCTGCTGGAGTGGTTCGAACCAAGAGCCCTGCTTGAAGGTTACGTTGCTGAGCTGGTGGGCTGCAGCATTCTCTGCAGCAATCTGTAGCGCTGCCTCGGATTGGTCGGTTGCTGTGATTAGAGCATTGGGGCGCTCACTGGCGATGGCGAGCGCGATGGCTCCGCTGCCGGTGCCGAGATCAGCAATGGTGCAGGGGTGATCGTCTGGGATCGTGGATAGTGCCTCCTCCACCAGCAGCTCAGTGTCGGGGCGGGGGATTAGTGTCTCTGCGGTGACCTTTAGCTCTAGAGACCAGAAGGATTGTTTGCCAATGATGTGAGCGATCGGCTCACCGTTTTGACGGCGTAGGATGAGTTGGTTAAATGCGCGGGCACTTTCTTTGGCAATCAACTCATCGGGCCAAGTGTGTAGCCAGGTTCGGCTCTTGTTTAGTTGATGGGAGAGGAGCAGCTCGGCATCCAGTTGTGCAGTATCTGAATCAGTGAGGGCATTTCGGGCTTGAGAGAGTAGCTCCTTAATCGGGGTCAGTTCTAACAATCCAGTCTCTCTCTTAGCCTGCATCAGCCAGCGCAGCAAGCTGGTCGGCCTGATGCTCATTGATCAACGGCTCAATCACGTGGTCGAGGTTGCCGATCATGATCTCATCCAGTTTGTAGAGGGTGAGGTTGATGCGATGGTCAGTCACCCGCCCCTGTGGGTAGTTGTAGGTGCGGATGCGTTCAGAGCGGTCACCACTACCAACCAGTGAGCGGCGATTTTCTGCCACCTCGGCACTCTGTTTGTCACGCTCTGCTGTGAGTAGTTTGGCAGAGAGCAGGGTCATCGCACGGGCACGATTTTTATGCTGTGAGCGCTCATCTTGACACTCTACAACGACTCCGGTGGGTAGGTGAGTGAGGCGGATTGCAGAGTCGGTTTTGTTGACGTGCTGTCCACCCGCACCCGAGGCGCGGAAGGTATCGACCTTAAGATCGGATGGGTTGATCTCGATATGGTCAATCTCCTCCGCCTCAGGCAGGATGGCCACGGTTGCAGCAGAGGTGTGTACGCGCCCCTGTGACTCTGTCTCCGGTACGCGTTGCACGCGATGTGCGCCGGACTCAAACTTCAGTCGGGAGAAGGCCCCTTTGCCGACGATACGGGCGATGATCTCTTTGTAGCCGCCATGCTCCCCCTCGTTCTCGTTCATGATCTCCAGTTGCCAGCGTCGCAGCTCAGCATAGCGGGAGTACATGCGGAATAGGTCGCCTGCAAAGATCGCGGCCTCATCCCCTCCGGTACCGGCACGGATTTCGAGGAAGATATTGCTATCGTCCTTGGGGTCTTTCGGTAGTAGCAGTTTCTGTAGCTCTAGCTCTAGCCTCTCTTGTTGCTGCTGTGCCTCTTTTAACTCCTCGTTGGCCATCTCCCGCATCTCAGGATCGCTCTCTTTCTGCATCTCACGGGCGGTCTCCATGTCTTCCTGTACCCTTTGGTACTGCTCATAGACGGAGATCACTGGGGTGATCTGTGCATGCTCCTGTGACAGCGTACGAAAGCGGTTATTGTCGTTGATGGTCTCTGGGTCGGAGAGCAGGGCGTTCAGCTCTTCCAGACGGGAGGCGAGGTGGTCCAGTTTATGGAGGATTGATTCTTTCATGAGACTTCAAGTTAACAGGGGGGATGGCAAGGCAGTCAAAGACCACCAAATGAGAGTAGGGGGCTAGGCAACGCTAATGGTTGTCGAGGTCGTACAGGGTACGGGCTGCGTCCAGTAGTGGGGTGCGTTGCTCGTTGGTGGCGTTGCGCAGCTGGTTACAGGGGGAGTGGATCAGCTTGTTAGTGAGCTGGTGGGCCAGCACCTCTAAAATGTGGTTGGGATCTTCACCAGCAGCCAGCATCTTTCGTGTGCGCTCCAGCATCTCTGCCTTGGTGCGGTCCGCCTGAGCACGGAAAGCGCGAATGGTGGAGACCGAATCTTGAGAGTCGATCCACTCCATAAAGTGGACCACTTGGGTATCGATAATCTCTTCAGCCTGCTTGGCGGCATCCAGACGAGATTTCATGTTCTCCTGAATTACCTCTTGCAGATCATCTACGGTGTAGAGATAGACATCATCCAAATCATCCACTTCAGCCTCAATATCTCGGGGTACTGCAATATCAACCATAAACATCGGACGGTGGCGACGACTCTTGAGTGCGCTCTCTACCGCCCCTTTGCCAAGAATAGGCAGAGGGCTGGCGGTCGAGGAGATTACAATATCAGCCTCAGCCAGATGGTTGCTAATCTCAGTCAGAGCAATGGCGTAGCCACCAAACTCCTCTGCAAGATGGTGTGCTTTCTCTACCGTACGGTTGGCGATAATCATGCGCCCAATGCCCTGCTCATGCAGGTGACGTGCAGCCAGCTCAATGGTCTCTCCGGCACCAATGAGTAGAACGGTCTTGCCGTCGAGGTCTCCAAAAATCTGTTTGCCGAGGGAGACGGCTGCAAAGGCAACCGAGACTGGACTGCTGCCGATAGCGGTATCGGTGCGTACCTGCTTGGCAGATTTAAAGGTGTGTTGGAAAAGACGATTGAGTGTCTTGCCTGTGGTCCCCGCCTCATTGGCGGCACTGAAGGCGGTCTTCATCTGCCCTAAAATTTGTGGCTCGCCGAGTACCAGTGAGTCCAGTCCACTGGCGACCCGCAGCATGTGGCGCACGGCGTTGTCATCGGGGTGGATGTAGGTATAGGGCTTGACCTTGCTGCTCTCTAGGCGATGGAAGTCGCTCAGCCATTCGACAACACGGTGCTCGTTATACTCCTTCATCCCACAGTAAACCTCAGTGCGGTTGCAGGTAGAGAGTATTGCCGCCTCTTCAAAATCACTGATGGAGGTCAGGTCTTTGAGTGCGTGCGGAATCTTCTCCGGGGAGAAGGAGACCTTCTCCCTGATATCGACAGGGGCTGTCTTGTGGTTGATACCGAATGCGACCAGAGTCATGTTGCTGAACTTTTTCTGTGGTTGTGCTAAATATAGGTTTCGGATTTTGCTGGATTTAGTTGGAAAACTCAAGAATCAATCGGGATCAGTTGTTCTGGGTGTGCATCAAGAGAGTGGTTTCCGTCGTGTAATGTGGGTGTTTTGGGTGGTTTCTCATGATACTCTCGCTTGAACAGACTTGAACAGTATGGCTCGTGGCAAAAGATGGTGCGGGGCTTTTCTTAACAATGGATATGAAATAGATAGGTAGCATGTTGCAGATTTTGATGATCAGTATAGTGGCAGTCTTGGCGGGCTGTACAACCATGAGCAGTACTTTGGCAGACTCCTCCGAGGGGGCAACTCACCCCCCTGAAACAGAGAAAGCAGCGGTAATGCATCGTCCCAGTGATAGTTTGATGTTCAATATTCTGGCGGCTGAGATAGCTGCACAGAGTGGTGACCACAATGCCGCCTTTGCCTACTACCGAGAAGCGACTCAGCAGACGGATCACCCCTCAATCGCTGAGCGTGGCGCCAAACTCTCAATCCATAGCCAAAATGTACTGCAGACCATAGAGGCCACGCAACGCTGGGTCACACTGGAGCCTGAAAGCATCGAAGCCAATCGAATTTTGGGTGCGCTCTATCTGCGATCTGAGCAGTCCGACAAAGCCTTTGAGCAGTTTCAGCATCTGTTGAAGCTAAAAAAGGGGAGCTTAGAGGGGTTTAAGTTGGTTGCAGAGCAGCTGCGCAAAGAGCCCAATGCGGCAGTAGCTGATCCGCTATTGGAGCGTCTGGTAAAAGCTAAACCCGACTCGGCAGAGGCGTGGTATGTGCAAGGTTGGTACTACGCGCGTAAGAAGCGCTTTAAGCCTGCTTTAAGTGCCGTAGACCGCGCACTGAAGATCAAATCCCACTGGGGTAAGGCGGTGGTGCTGCGGGTCTCAGTGCTGGAGTCACTGGGGCGTAGTCGCGAACTGGTTCGTTTCCTCAAGAAAACGGTGAGTGAAGCACCGAATGATGTTGATATACTGGTACGTTATGGACAGGCACTGTTGAAACAGCGTCGTGATTATGAGGCGGTGATCCAGTTTGAGCAGGCGCTGGAGCTACAGCCGCGCTCTGCACAGATCCTCAGTTCACTCTCCCTGATTCACCTCAGTAATAAACAGTACAAAAAATCACACCCCTACCTACAACGCCTGTTGGAGTTACCGGGGCAGCGTGACAAGGCCAACTTCTATCTGGGGGAGATGGAGGAGGGGTTGGGGCACGTGAAAGAGGCGACCGCTCACTACGCTTCAGTGGGTAAAGGGGCGCTCTATCTCAATGCGCGGGTGCAGATGGCAACCCTGATGGCAAAAGAGGATGTTGACTCTGGGTTATCGATTCTGCGCGGAATGAGTTTTCATGACCCCAATAAAAAGGTGCAGGTGTTATTGATTGAGGCGGGCCTTCTGGAGGGGGCAAAACGCTACAGCGATGCGATCAAAATCTACGATCAGGCATTGAAGATCAGCCCAGAGAATGAAGAGGTGCTCTACTCTCGCGCTATGGCGGCAGACCTTTCGGGTGATCTAGCGATGCTAGAGCGCGATCTGCACACCATTGTGAAGAAGAATCCCGGCCACTACCACGCCTGGAATGCGCTGGGTTATACCCTTTCGCTACGTACAGAGCGTTATGCTGAGGCCAAGGGGTACCTAGAGAAGGCGTTGGCGCTACGCCCGGAAGATTTTTACGTGCTGGACAGCATGGGCTGGGTGCTCTACAAGATGGGGGAGATGGAGAGTGCTCTTGATTTTCTGAATCGCGCCTTGAAAGTGAAGAAGGATGCAGAGGTGGCTGCCCATTTGGGAGAGGTGCGTTGGGAGAGCGGTGACAAAAAAGGGGCAAAGGCGGCTTGGAAGCTGGCGCGTGAGATTGATGCCAACAATGAAGTGGTAACTGAAACGCTGAAACGCTACAACCAGTAGTGCCACGAATGAGATCTTCTCTTCAACGGCTGTCGATAGTGGTAGCAGTGTGGTTGTTGGTAGGGTGCAGTATGGCCCCGCCTCACTCAACAACGGCAGCGCTGCAGCTCGACTGGGAAACCCGCAAGGCTCAACTGCAACAGCTACAGCAATGGCAGGTCGATGGTCGTGTCGCGCTGCGCATGGGTAAAGAGGGGGGGCAGAGTGGTTTCAGTTGGAAGCACAAAAGCGCACTGCAGCAGCAATTTAACCTCTCTGGGCTGTTGGGTGCTGGTGCGGTGGAGCTGCTGGTGGGTGGTGCTGGCGCACAGTTAACAACCGCTGGAGAGTCGTATCGAGGAGACCGAGCCTCACAACTGCTGTTTGAGGTGACGGGCTGGAAGATTCCGGTCGAGGCCGCGCAATATTGGATCAAGGGTCTGCCTGATCCTACGCTTGAGCTAGAGAGTCTGGTGCTGGATGAGGCCAACCGCCTACAGCAACTACAACAGGCAGGATGGCGCATTGAAATCCGCCGCTATCAACAGCTCAACCAAATGGAGCTTCCTGCATTTGTGGTGATGGAGCAGGGCGATGTGCGTCTCAAGCTTCGCCTGAACCGATGGAGGTTGCAGTCATGAACTGGCCCGCACCCGCGAAGCTCAACCTCTTTCTCCATATCACCGGGCGTCGGGAAGATGGCTACCATGAGTTACAGACGATCTTTCAATTTATAGAGTTGGTGGACCAGCTCACCTTTGTGGTGCGGGAAGATGGAGTCATAACCCGTCCACAAGGGTTGGCCGGTGTGCCGGAAGAGCAGGACTTAGTGGTGCGTGCAGCGCGACTGCTACAGCAACAGACAGAAACCCCATGGGGTGCGGAGATCCGTGTGAAGAAGGTGATCCCCGCAGGAGGCGGGCTGGGCGGGGGTAGCTCTGATGCAGCAACCACACTGGTTGCACTCAACCAGCTCTGGAATACAGGATTGAGTGAGGATGCGCTGGCAGCATTGGGGGTGCAGTTGGGCGCAGATGTGCCGATTTTCGTGCGCGGATTGGCGGCATGGGCGGAGGGTGTGGGCGAAAAATTGACCCCCGTGAAGCCACCAGAACCGTGGTATTTAGTGGTTTCTCCTGAGGTGGCTGTATCAACAATTGAAATTTTTCAGTCTAAAGAATTGACACGCAATACCTCAAAAGCGAAAATACGCGGCTTTCTGCCAGACGGTGGAAGAAATGATTGTGAGTCGGTAGTCGTAGCACGCTATCCCAAAGTGGGAAAAGCGCTGCAGTGGCTCTCCCAATTTGGGGAGGCACGGATGACCGGCACAGGGAGTTGCCTGTTTGTCGCGATGGAAGATCGCGAAGCTGCGGAAGCAGTCAAAGAGCAACTGCCTACACAGTGGAAAGGTTTTGTGGTCAAGGGAGTGAATAAGTCACCCTTGATGGCGCAGTTAAAAGAATATTCGGGTGTCGTCTAACGGCAGGACAGCAGATTTTGATTCTGCATATCGTGGTTCGAATCCATGCACCCGAACCAAATTGAGCGTTGCACGGCATAAAAACGGTGTGGCAGATTGAGGTACTGGGGCGATTCCCTATGTATCCAAACCCATTTGAATGGTGACTTGAGCCAGAGACATGTGGAAGAAGACGAGGGTCGGTCATCAGGACCATGATCATGACCACATCATGCTGTTCAGTGGCAACTCCAATCCGGAGCTGTCCCAGAAGGTGGCGCGTCATCTCAACCTGAAACTGGGTCGAGTGTTGGTGGAGCGTTTCAGCGATGGCGAGATCATGGCTGAGATTCAGGAGAATGTACGGGGCCGTGAGGTTTACCTGATGCAGTCAACCTGTGCGCCAACCAATGATAATTTGATGGAGTTGTTGGTGATGGCGGATGCGCTGCGGCGCTCTTCTGCAGCCAAGATCACGGCGGTGATTCCCTACTTTGGGTATGCCCGCCAGGATCGTCGCCCACGCTCGGCGCGGGTGCCGATTTCGGCGCGTCTGGTTGCGGATATGATTGCGCAGTCAGGTGTTGATCACGTGTTGACGATTGATCTGCATGCGGATCAGATTCAGGGGTTCTTTGGAATTCCGGTGGATAACATCTACGCCTCCCCGTTGTTGATGGGGGATATCTGGCGTAACGAGTATCCCAACCTGATTGTGGTCTCCCCAGATGTGGGTGGTGTGGTGCGTGCCAGAGCGATTGCCAAATTGTTGGGTGGTTTGGATTTGGCGATCATCGATAAGCGTCGTCCTGCAGCCAATGTGGCTAAGGTGATGAACATTATTGGTGAGGTAGAGGGTAAATCCTGTGTGTTGGTCGATGATATGGTCGATACTGCAGGTACGCTCTGCAAGGCGGCGAAGGCGTTGAAAGAGCATGGTGCAGCGCGGGTGAGTGCGTACTCAACCCATCCGGTGCTCTCGGGGCCAGCGGTCGATAACATTATCGGCTCGGATCTGGATGAGTTGGTGATAACGGATACCATTCCGTTGAGCGCCGAAGCAGCGGCCTGTCCGCAGATTCGGCAGATCTCAACAGCGGAGCTGTTGGCGGAGACAATCCGCAGAATGTATACCGGTGAATCGGTAAGTTCGCTCTATATGGAATAGTGCGGTAAAGAATTTTATTTTGTGTTTGGTGGCTGAGATGGCTGCTGTATTGGAGAGAAAAGATGAGTAGTAATTTTGAAATGAGCGCATCTCTGCGTAGTGATCTCGGCAAAGCCGCAACCCGTCGTATGCGCCTTACAGGCAGTATTCCAGGCGTAATCTATGGTGATGATAAGGAGCCTACCTCCATCACTATGATTCATGATGACCTCTGGCATAATCTGGAGGATGAGGCGTTCTTTAGCCATATCCTCTCAGTCAATGTCGATGGTACTGAAGAGAGTGTGGTCCTGAAAGACCTGCAACGTCACCCATCCAAGGCTAAGGTGATGCATGTCGACTTTATGCGCGTCAGTAGCAAGCATGAGATCAAGATGAGCGTACCCGTACACTTCCTCAATGAAGAAGCGGCCCCCGGTATCACCATGGGTGGCGCACTGAATCGCTTGATGGCGAACATTGAGGTTAGCTGTCTGGCCTCTAAGCTACCAGAGCATCTGGAAGTAGATCTGACGGGCATGGAGATCGGTGACTCTATTCGCCTTTCGCAGGTTGCTCTGCCAGAGGGTGTCTCCATTGTTGCTCTGGGTCGTGGTGATGATCACGATCAGGCTGTGGCTTCTGTACAGAAGACACGAGGTTCTAAGGAAGATGATGAGGCTGAGACTGAGGGCGAAGAGGCTGAGGGTGGTGAAGAGGCTGCTGCTGAGTAGTCATCGCCAGCTCTGCAAGACAGTCGTCTGAATGAGTGCGTCAATCTCAATGATTGTGGGCCTCGGTAACCCCGGGGCCCAGTATGAACCGACCCGGCATAATGCCGGGTTTTGGTTTTTGGATGAAATTGCACGTCAGGCGGGGGCCAGCTTCCGCATAGAGAGTAAATTTCATGCTGAAGTCAGCAAGGTCAACTTAGGTGGTAGTGCGGTGTGGCTGCTGAAGCCGACGACCTTTATGAATCGCAGTGGTCAGGCAGTGGTGGCGCTCGCCAGCTACTACAAGGTGGATGTGGAGTCGATTCTGGTGGCGCATGATGAGCTGGACCTGCCTCCGGGGCAGCTGCGGCTGAAGCAGGGCGGCGGCCATGCAGGCCACAATGGTTTGCGGGATATCATCTCCCATCTGGGAAAAGAGTATCATCGGTTGCGTATCGGCATTGGACGGCCACAACAGTCCGGTCGTCCGGTGGCTGATTACGTGCTGGGGAGCCCCAGCAAAATTGATCGTGAGCAGATTGAAGATGCGGTGGATGATGCGGTGCGTTCGCTAGAGTTAATCGTATCCGGTGAAATGTCAAAGGCAATGAATCGACTGCACAGTCGAGGAAAAGTGTAAGGAAACAGTAGAATGGGATTTAAATGTGGAATTGTTGGTCTACCTAATGTGGGGAAATCAACCCTCTTCAATGCGCTGACTGAGTCGGGTATTGATGCCGAAAACTACCCCTTTTGTACCATTGACCCCAATGTGGGGATGGTGCCGATGCCTGATCCACGGCTTGATGCGCTGGAGAAGATTGTTGATCCAGAGAAGGTGATTGCTACTACCATGGAGTTTGTAGATATCGCCGGGCTGGTAGCGGGTGCCTCCAAAGGAGAGGGGTTGGGCAATAAATTCTTAGCCAATATCCGCGAGACCGATGCGATTGGCCATGTGGTGCGCTGCTTTCAGGATGAGAACGTTATTCATGTGGCAGGGACTATCGATCCTGCCAGTGATATTGAGGTGATCAATACAGAGTTGGCGCTGGCAGATCTGGAGACGGTAGAGAAGGCGATCACGCGTGTAGAGAAGACGACCCGCTCTGGAAATAAAGAGGCGATCGCGCAGAAGCTCTTCCTAGAGTCTGTGAGAGATCATCTGGATGGCGGAAACCCCGTCCGCTCTATGGAGTTGAGTGAAGATGATCTGGAGAGCTTATATGAGCTCCACTTCCTCACCATCAAGCCCACCATGTATATTGCCAATGTGGCAGAAGATGGTTTTGAGAATAACCCATTTCTCGACAAAGTGAGTGAAATTGCTGCCGCTGAAGGCGCGGAGGTAGTGGCAGTCTGTGCATCGATTGAGGCAGAGCTCTCTGAGCTGGAAGAGGACGAGAAGCGAGAGTTCCTAGAAGAGATGGGTCTGGAAGAGCCGGGTCTCAACCGTGTGATTCGTGCCGGTTATCACCTGTTGGGGCTGCAGACCTACTTTACTGCAGGGGTCAAAGAGGTGCGGGCATGGACCTTTGAAAAAGGCTCAACAGCACCGCAAGCTGCGGGTAAAATCCATACCGACTTTGAGCGCGGCTTTATCCGCGCAGAGGTTACCGCCTATGATGACTTTATCGAGTATCAGGGTGAACAGGGAGCCAAAGAGGCGGGGCGTTTGCGCTTAGAGGGGAAAGAGTACATCGTACAAGATGGCGATGTGGTCCACTTCCGCTTTAATGTCTAAAAAGGGTGGTAGAAAAAGTTGTCGTATGGGGTTAGTTTCTATATAATTCGCACCTCATTTATGGCTACGTAGCTCAGCTGGTTAGAGCGCAGCACTCATAATGCTGAGGTCGGTAGTTCAAGTCTACCCGTAGCTACCATATACTAAAGGCCTATCTGCTTATTGCTGATAGGCCTTTTTCGTTGTATCTTTATGCGAGATAGGGGGGTACGGATGAATATTGACACCACTTTTTTGCGGCGTTGCATAGCAACGCTAGAGTACGCCTTTGAAGCACTGGAAAAGAGCACACCAGCAGCAGTTCTCATTATGGCACTGCTTTTGGCTCCTTCCCCATTTGAGGGGGAAGGTTGGGATGGGGGTGGGGCGCATAACCTGATGTTTAACTCCTCCACCATAGCATGATTACGGTGTGCAGTTTGCGGAATCTACGTTGACCCTGTTGTCACAGTTTATTGAAGATGCGAAGTCTATTGAGCAAGTGATTCGGCAGTGTGAGCATGATTCAGCTTAGGGAGAGAGATCGTGCTGCAATTATCCAGATTGCAGAGAGTGTGTTGCCTCAAGGTGTTGAGGTTTGGGTTTATGGAAGTCGCATTAAGGGGCGCTCCCATGAAGCTAGTGATCTGGACTTGATAATTAAGGCACCAAAAGGGGGGTTGTTATCTTCTGAGGCATTAACCGCATTTCGTTGTGCACTTCAAAATTCAGTGCTCCCTATTTTGGTTCAAGTGCTTGATTGGGATATGGTGCCTGACTATTTTAAAGAGGGAATTGAGGCTGATCATGTGTTGTTGTTGAAGGTGGGAGGGTAGCTTTTACATCTGGGTCTTCAATTCCCTGCTTTTACGCAGGCCTGAGCTTGAAGTGAAGTGCTTGAGTTATTTCAGCAGGAGTGCGACCGATAGGGCTATCTGAACAAAGGCGAGTCCTGCAATCCATTTGATGATGTCAGACTTTGCAGTCTCTAGTTCTGTTCTTAAGCGTGGGTCAAAGTATTTGCGTGTTACTAGGTCAGAAGTTTGCAAGGCATCACGGATGGCCTCAGCTTCAGCCTTGGCCTGTGCTTCAGGTGCGCCAGCTTTTGTAAGGCGTTCTGAGAACTTTAGGGTATCGAAGGCGATTGCTGTCATAGTTGGGGAATGTAGTATGCGTTTATGGTTTTGTCAGGTTGCGTGTTTTAATCTTAGAACTGACCCTGAAAAGCCGACCCTGAAAAGCCCGGCCGATAACCTAGAGGGCTAGTTAAATAGCGCCTTCAGAGTGGGGGTAACGCTAGCCACGATCACAAGGGCCAGCATCCACTGTATGAGGTTAATTTTTCCGTTAATTTCTGCTAATTTCTGATCAATTTGGTCGAAGCGGCTGTTGTAGTCAGCCATTGCGCGAGCAGCGGTGCGTGCTTTTTCTTCAGAGGCGCCTGCATCGATCAGTGCATCATAGAGTTCAGCGACCATAATGCTCATGAGCGGAGTCCTTTTGTTTGGGTTGAAGTGCGCATTAGGTTGGACTGTAGGTGGGTTAGGTTAGGTTGTCAAGCTAAGTGTGTTAATGTTAGAACTGACCCCGGAGCTCTGTGTGACCCCGGAGCTCTGTGCGGAGCTCTGTGGAAGCCCTGAAAGCCCCGCTACTTCTTTTCTTTATTGAAGAGGCCGGTGCATATGGAATATACAAACTCTGGATCAAGGTCTACGCCTGATTCCCATTCTATTGTGTCAAAAGCAATATGAACCTGCTTAAATGCGGCGGGGTCCTTTAGTCTTTTGAAGATTCCAAACTCCAGATAGGGGGTCATGTCAAGGGAGCCTTGTTCGCCGTTTTCAAAGTCAATGGTGAGTTGATAGTGTCTGTTGGCAGTGACTTGCTTGACTGCGGGGTACATAATTTATTCCTTTACTGAAGGGGTTGAATTTTAAAGGGTTCTTCGTTATTCATTAGTAGTTCCCAGTCAGCCATAAGCTCCTCTTGATGAAGCTCTGCCCAAGCCAGTGCTAGTTTTGACTGCTTGTTTGGTAAATTGCCTTGAAGGATTTCGCAGGTGCGGATGTCTACGGTGGCTCTGTATTCAGCATAATAAACATGGAAGTGGGGTGGTGGGTGCTCTTCGGGGGCAAAATACATTCGGATGATGATGCCGTAGAACATTGAGATTGTGGGCATGGTAAGTTTGTTCTAATTGTTTAGGGTTCGGTTCCGGTGAGGTGTTTGCTGAACTTTAGGGTGTCAAAAGTAAATGCGTGCATGATCTCTTGACTCTAGTTTGTGTTGGTACGGTTGTCAAGTTGAGTGTATTTATGTTAGAACTGACCCTGAAAAGCTGAACTGACCCTGAAAACTCCTTAAAAGTGGGGGTTCCTTTAACTCTATCTACGGATGCTCTTCATGACTTAATCTTAATGGAGTCAATATATAAAGTGTCTGGACAAATGTCTTGCTCATGGGGCCATGTCACAGTTCCATCCATAACAGAGGCCTGATCAAAATAGTGGCTGTCACGTAGTTCTTTAAAAACACCAAAATTGAGCAGTGAAGTGCAGTCATAGACGCCTTCTTCGCCGTTAGTGAAGGTGAGGCGAAGTAGGCGTGGGTGGGTGGTGGATACTGATTGTACGCGTGGGTTCATGTTTTACCTTAGAGGCTCTATTTTATAGGGTTGCTCTCCTGTGATAGCCAGTTCCCAGTCCGCAATTAGTTCATCTTTGTGAATTTCTATCCATGCTTGAAGCAGTTTCATTTTAGCGGGCGGGAGGTTGCCATCCAGTGTGTCGCCATCGGGTATGGAGATTACTGCCTCATGGTTTTGGTATTTAACATGGATATGGGGTGCATTGTGTTGCCTGTTGTCCATGAAATACATGTAGATGATTAGTCCGTAGAAGCTTGAGATAGCAGGCATTGTTTGTCTTCTGTTTTTTCTGGTGCGTAATATTAAAAACTTTACGCTTGATGGTTGGTTAAGTCAAATGTTTGTTGTTATGTTAGAACTGACCCTAAAGACTGACCCTAAAGACTACTAAAGACTACCTAGAAAACGCTTGTTTGGTAAATTGCCTTGAAGGATTTCGCAGGTGCGGATGTCTACGGTAGCTCTGTATTCAGCATAATAAACATGGAAGTGGGGTGGTGGGTGATCTATGGAAGAAAAGTCTTCACAACAAGAAGGAGAACGCCTATTCCAATGGAGCCAACCATCCATTTGACGCTGGACAGTTCTGTTTCGACAACGGCTAAGCGTTTATCGATTTGGGTGATGTCTTTTTTGCTGGCAAGTTGAGTGTCAAGAATCCCTGAGAGGGAGTCTTTCTGCGCCTCTGCAAGTGCGTCAGCAAGTTCAGGGGCAGCCCCTGCTTTGATAAGGCGTTTACTGAATTTGAGGGTGTCAAAAGTAATTGCAGTCATGGCGTTTGACTGTAGTTTGTGTATTTCTGTTTGTCAAGCCGTGCTTTATTGTTAGGCCCTCTGAGTGATTTAGAGGTGCAAGGAGGCTCAGCAATGAGAAGCCTCCAAGCGTTCAACCAGCCACATCTTTATAATGGATTGGCGGGTTACCCCAGCTCGGGCAGCCTCTTTATCTAGGGAGTTGACCACCCATTGGGGGGGAAGTCGACATTGACGCGGTTCTGTTTAAGGCGATGTGCTGACTTCAGGTCAGCGAGTTCCATTACATCGACTTCACCTTCATCTACCAGATTATCAATCGCTTCAGCTTTCATAGTATTGAATCTCGTTCTTTCGTGCTTTTTCCCTATTTTGCCAATTGCAAAGAATCGCGGTTCTGTCTCAGAGTTCGCCTCTAGCCTAATCAATTCCGGGTTATTCCAGAGTTGTTGTGCGCCTCATGCAGCAGTTCTGTTGTCGGTATGCTTTATCTGTGTGTTGCCGAGATCCAGTGTGTAGCTCATAATAGTTGATAGATCGATCTTGCTTGAGGCGTCTAAAATTTCCAGGCCAATCAGATGCCCGTCTGGTGTGGTATCCAGATTGATGCCATCAGCCAGCTCAACGACGCCATCGGGTTCTCCTTTTCCCATTTCCATATAGAGTGAGTCGGTTTCGTTGTCATAGTAAATTTTCATTTTCAGGCGGCCAGCAACACTCTTTTTTCAACCTGCTCAGAAAGTGGGATTTCCAAAAAAATATGATCAGGAAACAGGTAGTCTTCCCCAGATTCATCAATTGCTCGAAGCTGATGGTGTTTAGCGGCCTCAGGATCAGGCAGGATCTCATATAGTTTGCGTTTGTCCAGTGATGTAGGGTACTCGGAGTTGTCTAGGCAGATTGCAAATTTATGCATGGTGATTCTCGGCTCTAAAGATAGTGTTTGATCTTGTGTTCAAATTTCCCTATACCTGACGCTTCATACCAATGTAATTCTGCATCAAGTATCGTTCCGTCTGATAGTTTGATGGTTGTAAGTCCTTTGCATTTTCGCCATTTTCCATTGCCATAGATTTTTCGTAGTCGGGCAATTTCTCGAATCGCTGATCCCCGGGCAAAGGTTTCAATCTGTTCGATGGGGCTGATGATCTCAAAATTCATGATGAGCGGTTGGTTTGGGTAATGGTGAGTATAGCAATGCGCTATTGGTTTTGTAGTGTATAAAAAATACAACACCGTATTTTTTTGAAAAAAGTTGTTGCGTTTTGTTTTTTAGTGTGTATAATGGGCTTCACTGACTCGGGAATTCTGGGTTGAATGATTTTTTAACTACTTTTTTTAGGATATATAATTATGTTTAAGAAGGCGATTATTGCTGTAGCTATGGCAGCTGTTACTGGTTCAGCTATGGCTGATGTTACTGTTGGTGGTAAGGTTGAGCAGCAGCAACGTAAGAATGAGGCTGGTGAGTGGAGTGGTTGGTCTGATGTTCGTCTGACGGTCTCTGGTTCTGAGGACTTGGGTAATGGCATGAGTGGATTCTTTAAGTTCCAAGAAGAGATTGGTCTGAGATCAGGGGCAGGCGCGCAGCAGTATGACCAACTGGTAGGCCTGAAGAGCGGTGCTGGTACCCTGATCATGGGTAAGGTTGAGGACTTCACAGAGTCTAAGGTTATGTCTATGACTGATAAGACTATGGGCGCGAATGGTGTAGAGATTGGTGCTAACTTGGGCCGTAACGAAGGCGCGATTGCTTATGTTTCTCCATCATTCAGTGGTCTGACTGTTGGTGTTGCTGGTTATGCGCTGTCAGCCTCTGGTGGTGATCAGGATGCCTTTGATGCGGTAGATTTAGGTCTGATGTACTCGAATGGCCCTCTCTCTGTGAATGTTGCATTTGAGAATGATAAGCGTGCGGCTACTGCGGCTACTGCGGCTACTGCTGCATTTGATAGCGGAGACAGCACAAGTATCGGTGCTTCCTATGCGGCGGGTGATCTAACAGTTGCTGCAACACAGCAGATGACTAGTTATGATACTGCGGGCAAGGCAGATGAGGACGATACTTCTATTGCTGTAACCTACAATATGGGTAACAATAAGGTTGTTGTAGGTTGGAATGATAATGAGACTAGCGCCGGTGCAACTGTAACGGACACCAATAGTAATGTTATTGAGCTTCAGCACTCTTTCAGCAAGACTACGGCAGCTTACGTGCAGTTCTATAATACTGATGTAGCTGCTGGAGACACTACCTCCTTTGGTCTGCAGCACTCTTTCTAATCGAACCTTGCGTTTGATTTAAAAGCAGATCTTTGTGATCTGAAAAAGCCACCCTTCGGGGTGGCTTTTTTGGTTGGGGGCTTTAGTGGAAGCTTTAGGGGTCAGCTTTAGGGGTCAGTTCTAACAATAAGGCATTTGTTTCGTTGCTGATTGTGCTATACTTGGGGTATGAGTGAGCTGGATAGAATAAAGTTAAAAATCAGCTTTCATGAGAAAATGTTTTTTTCGGCATTGGCTGTTCTATTGGCGTTGTTAGGTTGGATGGTGCTTAATTTCAAATCTGCTGAGGAGGTTATTTTGTTGCTTGCAATGATTTCATCCGTTCTCTCTTCTGGTGTTGTTGTTCGTTCCTATTTTCGGATTAGGGTGCTAATTGATAAGGTGGGTGAGCTATGAATGAAGTTTATGTGGTGATTTCCGTGCTGTCATTGCTGGCGGTTTTGTTGGTGATGTTGTGGGGAACCTTTGATCACCAAGATAAGCATTGAGAGGTTGTTTCTTCTCTTTTTCGATGTGCCCATAATTGTGGGTTATGTTGATTTGATGGCTGATTGTGAAGTTGTGCTATAATTTGATTTATGGAAAGCGAAGACCCAAATACCTTTACCCAGAAAGACCTAATGCAGAATCTTTTGCATGCGTCTCAGCATGCTGCGACAAGAGAGGAGCTGGATGGTGTAAGGAGAGATCTGAAGGCTGATATCTTAAAAGTAGAGTCTGGCTTGAAGGCTGATATCTTAAAAGTAGAGTCTGGCTTGAAGGCTGATATCTTAAAAGTAGAGTCTAGCATTTCAAAAATTGACTCCAAATTTGATAGGCTTCAATGGCTAATTGTTGGTGTAATAATAAGTGTATTTCTTAAAGATTCAATTATCGCCTTATTTTCATCTGCGCCTGCTCCATAGCAATCTCTAGCTTCACGGCTTTCAGGGGTAATTCTAATATTCGGCTGCTTGCTGTTATGCGGGCAAGCAAGCAAGTAGGGGCGGGGTACGGGGTTAGTTCTTTCAAGTAAACATTTTATAACTGATTGTTTATACAGTGACGGTAGTTGCACCATCCTCTGATACAAGAGATAGCCCCATCTCTTTTGCTCTCCGTTTGAGGTTTTTGATTATACGCTCTTTA
>Ga0209361_1000596_pt1 | contig 31320 bp, 8 predicted proteins | sample SaaInlV_200m_DNA_3_FD_184657 | JGI IMG/M metagenome (GOLD analysis project Ga0209361, IMG submission 184657) | Marine microbial communities from expanding oxygen minimum zones in the Saanich Inlet - SI037_S4LV_200m_DNA (SPAdes) (version 2) | ecosystem: Environmental > Aquatic > Marine >... | reverse complement strand
AAATCGATACCTTTCTTCATCTACTTGAATAAGAGAGCAACGCATTAAAGGAGCGCGTTTTAATTCAAAACCATCTTTACGTTCTTTTCTGAGATAAGATTCAAGGTGGTCTTCCTGTTCATCAGTCTTTATATTACGCCAATCAAGCTGATCCCATGGAAGCTCCGCTTTTTTGTGCACAACTTGAAGCTCTTTTTTTGCTTTACCCCAATGAAAGGAAGAACGGAAAATCGGATGGCGGTTTACTATCTCCTGCCATGCCCGTTTGAGAGATGAAACATCGATATATCCGCTTAGGTTGTAGATATACTGTTCAATATATACTCCTGAATCAGGGGCATAAATCGTATGAAACAGCATCCCCTCCTGCATGGGAGAAAGTTCGTAGATATCTTCAATATCTTTCATTAAAATAAAATCCTTTTACTGAACGAAACAATTCATGATAAAAAAAATGTAGGGACTGTTTCCCAAACAGTCCTTAATATCCGGCTCGTTTGGGAAACGAGCCCTACAATTTATGAAAACCAGCTCATGCTTGTAATGTCAAAGTTCATCAAGAAAGCTCTCAAGTTCGTCCTGTTTCAGCTTTGCGCCGGGAAAATCTGAAACCGTATATCCACCGGTCTCGGGAGACCGGCAATGATCGATAAGTGATTGCAAAATGCTCATATAGTTGTGTGCCAACTGTTCAATCGTCTCTTTTTTATGTACATTTCCACTATATGTCCAATTCATCTTTAAAACACCATCTGTGATTAAACCGTTCATGTTCAACAGGTGGTTTCGTTTCCCCAAAAGAGTGCTATCGGACCCAGCAGATTCTTTTGCCGGTTTAATGATTGGCGCTTTTGAGAAAACTGTATCGAACTGTCCCAGATAGTTAAAACTTATTTCCGGTTGGGGAAGTGAGTATAGTTTTGATCGTATTTCATCATCCCTATTCAAATATTTCAGCAATCCAAAACCGAGACCCTTGTTTGGAATCTGGCGCAACTGCTCTTTGATTGATTTAATCGCATTTCCCAAATCATAATTGTTTTGAACACCTAAAACAGTCGGATACAAAGCAGTAAACCAGCCTACAGTTCTTGACATATCGACATCCTCGAACAGCTCTTCCCGACCGTGTCCTTCGAGCTCTATACTGAGCGTCTTTTTCCCTGTCCATTGTCCAAAAGCCAACAACAGAGCGGTTAACAAGATATCGTTTATTTGTGTATTATAAACTTTCGGAACGTCATGTAACAATTCTGTTGTATACTCCCTATTTAAAGAAACTAAAACATTATCACATGATGCTGAAGTATTCCTCTCTTTATCATAGGGATAATCAATCGGTAACGAAATTAATGTAAACATAGGATCATCCAGCCAGTAATTCAACTCGTTCTTTACCTGATTTGAATTTGCATACACCATAAGTTTTTCTCCCCACAATTTGAATGAACTGGTTTTTGGTGGTAGTTTAACAGGCTGTCCTTCTTTGAGTTGTTGATATGCCGTATGCAGGTCATCAAGCAATATCCGCCATGAGACACCATCAACGACAAGATGATGAATTATTATTAGCAATCGATTTGTTTCTGACCCAAGATCAAACAAGATAAATCGCGCAAGTGGACCTTCTGAAAGGTTCAGGCTACTCTGGTATTTTGCTGCTAACGATTCAAGAGTCATTTCCTGTTCATAGGATAGAAGTTTTGACAAGTCTTCTGTTGCGAAAAGAAGATTTTTTTCTGCCACAGTATATTCCTGTCTCCACACATTTCCCTCTTGAGTAAATCGCAACCTGAGAACATCGTGGGTAATAAGCAATTGTTGGACAATCTGTTCTAAAAATTCAGAAGTTAAATCATGTGTAACTTCAAAAAACATGGATTGATTGAAATGGTGAGATTTCGTCATATTCATTTCAAAAAACCATTGCTGTATAGGAGTAAGTGGCACAATACCTGTAAGAGGCTTATCATTGTATGCAACATGAGAACCAGTACTGACAAATGAAGACAATTCAGCAATTGTAGGATATTGAAATAACTGCTTTAACGTAAATTTCAGTCCTGATTTTGATGCCTGTGAAAGAATCTGAATGCTTATGATAGAATCCCCACCCAGCTCAAAAAAATTATCATGGATTCCGACCTGTTCAACATGTAAAATGTCTGCCCATATTCCACACAATGTCTTTTCAATATGCGTCGAAGGTTCTACATACTCTTTTTCCGAAGAACGTTTTGACAAATCAGATTCAGATAAGGCTTTGCGGTCAATCTTACCATTTGCCGTTGTCGGAATTTTATCCATAAAGATAAAGGAAGAAGGGATCATATGATCGGGAAGCTTCGTTTTCAGATATTCACGTAATTCTGATTTAGTAAGTGTGCATACGACATAAACAACCAGACGTCTTATACCCGGCTTGTCTTCCTCCACAATAGCCACTGCATCCTCGACGGTTTTGTGCCTGAGAAGAGTGCTTTCAATCTCTCCCAGCTCAATACGAAAGCCCCGTATTTTTACCTGGAAATCATTACGCCCGATAAATTCAATATTACCGTCTGGTAAATAACGGGCTAAATCACCCGTCTTATATAGCCTATCGCCCGGTTTACAGGCAAATGGATTTGGAACAAATTTCTCGGCGGTTAATCCGGGACGATTCAGATAACCCAGAGCAAGACCCGCACCACCGACATGTAGCTCAGCAGTAATACCGACCGGTACCGGCTGCAGATTATTGTCTAATATGTATATGTGAACGTTATCAATCGGACGACCAATATGAGGTAATCTGTTATTATTTTCATCTGAGATTAATCCTGAACTCACAACCACAGTATTTTCCGTAGGGCCATAATTGTTTACCAAGTCAAACGGGTGTGAAGATGGTGGATAATGTCGCAACCTGTCTCCGCCTGTCAGCATGGTCTTAAGGGCAGTATCCCGGGGCCAGTCCCGTGATAATAGTTCTTCTGCTAATGGGGTCGATAGAAATGTCATGCTGATCTTATTTGATAAAAACCAGTCCTGTAAATCAGGAGCTGATCCGGAGAGTTCAGGATCAAGAATATAGATACTGGAACCTGAACAGAGATAAGGCCACAATTCCAAAACTGAGGCGTCAAATGCCGGTCCGGCTGTCAGGGTTGTACGGTCTGACGATTCAACATGAAATGTTTTTTGATGCCAGGTAACAAGGTTTTGCAGTGATTTGTGAGAGATCATAACTCCTTTCGGTTGACCAGTAGAGCCAGATGTGTAAATGGTGTAAACCAGATTGTCACTTGTAACTGCACTAACCGGATTTCCCGGTTCTAAATCAGGAACAGAGGTATCCAGTTCATGTGACGTATCAATATCTCTATCAAGTTCGATAAGATGAACATTCATATCGGTAAAATCATCAATGAATTCTTTCCGGGTTAATAAAACAGCCGACTTTGAATCCTCTAACATGTATACAATACGCTCCTTTGGATATGAGGGGTCCAAAGGGACATATGCACCCCCAGACTTCACAACGGCTATAATCCCGATCACCATTTCCGGTGAACGTTCCATAAGAACACCAACAAAAACATCCGGACCAACTCCCAATCTTTGAAGTTCTTTTGCCAATACATTTGCCTTTGAATTCAATTCCCTGTAAGTCAGTTTTTCATCGTTAAAAATAAAAGCTGCTTTTTCAGGATATTTTTCAACGATCCTTTCAAATGATGTATGAACACAAATATTATCAGGAAACGTAGTAGAGGTTTCATTCCATTCCATCAGTATCTGTTCGCTTTCTGCTTTGGTCAGGATAGATAGATCTGAAATCCGTTGATTCGGATTTTCTGCAATTCCTTCCAGGATTGTCTGGAGATGAGAGAGCATTCTACAAACAGTGCTCTCTTCAAAACGATTTGCATCGTACAAAAGCTTGATAAATAGCTCAGAATCAGGTGATATCAATACATTCAAAGGATAATTTGTTCTTTCAACAATACGGGAATCAAGCACTTTTATACCGGATTCATTCTTACTCTGTGACTTATCCACAGGATAATTTTCAAACGCCATGATACTCTCAAAGAGAGGCAAATGGGATTCCAAGCCGATCAAGGCTTGAATATCTGTTAATGGGGTGTAGCTATATTGATTTTGGATTACCTGCTGCGCGTATAACTCCTTTGCAAGCGTAAGAATAGATACGTTGGATGGCAGACTCAACCGTACCGGCAGGGTATTAATAAACAAGCCCAGCATGGATTCAACACCTTCAATTTCTACTGGACGTCCTGAAACGATCGCGCCAAATACGATCTCCTTTTCGTTACTGTACCTGCCTAACATGATAGCCCACGCAATTTGCAGCAGGGAATTCAAGGTTATACGATTTCTGCGCGCAAGATCGTTAAGAGCCAGTGTCAATACTTTCGAAAGAGTAATCTTTTCACTCTTATAATCTTTTTCAAGTTTTTCGACTACAGGGCTTTTGTCGAACGGCAGAGGAGTGGGTGTTACAAAACCGTTCATCCGTTCTTTCCAGAACTTCTCTGCGGCATCCCTGTCCTGCTTTTGCAACCATGTGATGTAGTTCTTATAAGGGCGTACCGTATCAAGCGTCAGACTGTGTTCTAAACAAAGATTGTTATAAAAGGCAATAACTTCCTTAAAAATAATAGGCGAGCACCAACCGTCTATTAAAATATGATGATGGCTCCAGACAAAATAATAGGTATCATCCGTTAACAAAATAAGCGTACAACGCATTAAGGGTGCTTTATTCAGTTTAAAACTTTTCCTACAATCGTCGTGAAGAAACGTTTCAAGCTGTTTTTCCTGCTCATCAGGAGTTTGACCTTTCCAGTCCAGGTTCAACCACGGCAATTCTACCTGTTTCTGAACAACCTGTAGCGGTTTCTTACTTTTTTCCCAGACAAACAGTGTTCGCAGGACAGCATGCCGGTCAACTACTTTCTGCCATGCATCCTGAAAAGCAGTCCTGTTAATGTTTCCCTGAAGGCGAAAAATAATCTGCTCAAAGTATACCCCCGAGTCCGGTTCATACAGCGTATGAAAAAGCATACCCGACTGCATCGGCGATAGTGGATAGATAGATTCAATATTTTTATCTTTACTCATTTTTATTCCTCTATCTCATCCAACAAACCTTCAAGCTCTCCATCATCCAAGTCTGCTTCCGGGAAATCAGATGGGGTGTAACCGCCCGCTTCGGGAGATTGACAATGGATTATTATAGATCTCAAGGTTTCAATAAATGAATTCGATAACGATTCTATTGTTTCCGGTTTATGAATGTTTTTACTATATGACCAATCGATCTTTAAACTTCCCTCAACGATAGAAGAGTTGATATCTATTACATGACTTCTCATCTCTTTCATACTTTGTGCAGCCCCTGTCGGTTCTTTTGCCGGTTTGAAAAGTGAAGATTCCGATAAAATTTGATCAAACTGGCCAAGATAATTAAAACTGACTTCAGGTTGAGGAAGTATTTGTAGCTTTTCATCCCCAGCCAGATATTTCAGCACACCAAAGCCAATGCCCTTGTCCGGGATACGACGTAGCTGTTCTTTGACTGATTTCAGGATTTCACCCTGTACATCAGGGGTAGAAAGTTTGTCTATTTCAACACTGCACTCAATAAAAAGGGGAAAGATTGTTGTAAACCACCCAACAGTTCTCGAAACATCTGTGTCCTCAAAGAGCTCTTCCCTGCCATGCCCCTCTAAATGGAGCAAAAGATAATTGTTTCCCGTCCACTTCACAAAACTCTGTAATAGAGCGCTTATCAGTATATCGTTAATCTGAGTATGGTAAACGGAGGGAATATTCTTTAAAAGAGTCTGCGTCTCTTCACCGTCTAATGTTAAACATACGTGAGAGCGTGAAGCTATCGTGTTACTACTTATGCCTCCCTGATAATCAGTTGGCAGAGAACAATTTGTATACTTCGATAGTTTATGCCAGTATTCTGTCTCTTTTTGCAGATCATCTGATTGTGCATACTCCTTGAGTCTCTCAGACCATTGTTTAAATGAACTTGCTTTCTTAGGAAGTTTTACCTTTTTATTCTGCGATAATTGTTCATAAGCGTTTTGCAGATCTTCAAGCAATATTCTCCATGAAACACCATCAATTGCGAGATGATGTATCGTGATAAAGAGACGTCCCGGCTGGTTATTCCCAAAATCAAAGAAGGCAGCACTGATCAAAGGTCCTTTTGAAAGCTCCAGACTCGCATGCAGCTCCGAACAGATTATCTCTAGCTCTCTTTTCTGAGTATCAAAAGATCGTCCTGAAAGATCATGAACGGAAAACGGTACTGAATTGTCATGATCATCGAACTCTTCATGCCAACCGGCATGATCCTGATAGAAACGCAAGCGCAAGGCGTCATGGTGCTGTAGTAATAGTCCAAAGACTTTTTCTAATGTCCGTGGATTAAACAAAACAGGAACTTCCAGCAAAACGGATTGATTGAAATGATTTGGCTCTACAAAATCCTGTTCAAAAAACCACTGCTGAATCGGCGTCAACAGTACCGGGCCTTTTACTACTGACTGGTCTGCTGTAATCTCTCGTATTGAACCGGCTGATGCCGCTAGTCCGCAAATTGTCTGGTTTGTAAACAGGTCTTTAGGGGTCAGCTTTAATCCTGCCTGGTTTGCTCTCGCAATTATCTGAATGCTTAAAATGGAATCTCCACCGAGTTCAAAAAAATTATCATGAACACCAACCTGTTCAACGCCGAGAATTTCAGACCATATTTTTGAAAGAATCTTTTCTGTATCGGTTTTTGCATCAACAAATTCCTCCGTTTCCATCCGTATACGATCAGGCGCCGGGAGCCCCGTCCTGTTTATCTTCCCTCTTGTGGTTAACGGTAACTCTTCCAGCATAACAAAGGTTGATGGCATCATATAATCAGGAAGTTTTTCACTGATAAATTCTCGTAACATTGGAGTAAGTTTTCTGCTGAATTTATTTTGCAGAGGATTATTCGCGTAGAATTTCCATGGTTTTTCTTGATTGATAACCGGTTGCTCCCACTCTATCAAAGCATTATCCTCTCCCCTGTTTAAATCCTGATTCCCAGCCTCTTTTCTTCTCAGTAAGACATTATAAGCACTGAAGGTGCTGTTACCAGCGCAGCTAATTCTGATAAAATACTCATTACTTACATTCCAGATAGATTCAGGATCCATCGCATTTCCAATCGATTTGGAAAGCTTTTCTTTCAATCTGCTTACCAAGGCTGTATCCGGTAATGTATCAAGCAGTTTGACTAATTCAAGATCCGCTCGTTTCCTTGCATCCACTATCCCTTCTATTTTCATAATAGTATCCCGGTTTCCCATTATGCTTTGCTCGAATTCACTATCATGAAAATCCTTGAAATTTATACAGGGAGTATCCGGTGCAGTTGTCGGCCCATCATTTATATGGAGCATCACATCATAGCGGAATTTTGTCAATTCGTTGTGATGCAACCCATGTTTCAGCTCTGTTCGTACATAAGTAACAGATGGTTGATGTTTTTTCAACGCGTAAAAAAAAGCAGGGTCCACGAACAACTCTTCTTCCTGCATTATCGCCTGCCGAACTCGATTCTTGAGTTGTGATATCTCAAGAGACGGTGAAGCGTTGTATAATTGAACCGATGTGTGAAAAGCATTCAGCAATCTCAAATCCTTCACATCGCCAATAAATATAACGCCTCCGGGTTTAACAACTTTAATTGCTCCATCAAGGACTTCAAGCAGGTAGTCAATAGTGGGAAAATACTGAATAACCGAATTGATAATTACCATATCAAATGATTCCGATTCAAAGCCTTCAAAATCATTGGCAGGACGGTGTAAAAGTTTAAGCCTGTTCAGCCCCTGCACCCTTGTTTTTAAATATTCAGCATATTCCAGGGCAGAATTGGAAAAATCCGTTCCTACATACTCGTGACATGTGGGTGCTATTCTTGAAAGCAAAAGACCCGCACCACACCCAATCTCTAACACCCTTTTCGGTTGAAAAGATAAGATCCTGCTTACCGCACCTTCAACCCACTCACGCATCTCCTCATCAGGGATCTGCTCACCTGTATAACTATTGTTCCATCCGGTAATATTAAATGTTATATCCTCAGCATTTGACTGACTATAGCTGTTCTGAAAGACTTCCCGCCATCTTGAAATCTGCTCTGCATCTTCCGTTTCGTCACAAAGATAGTCAAAATCCGGGATAATATATGCAACCAGCCTCTTTTCACCCGGATCATCTTCTCTTGCGATAACCACATTTTGCTTAACTCCCCTATGCTCTGTCAGCACCGTTTCAATCTCTCCCGCCTCTATACGGTATCCACGGATTTTTATTTGATTGTCAATACGTCCGATAAATTCAATAGTGCCGTCTGACAAATACCGGGCCATGTCTCCTGTTTTATACAGACGTTCTCCCGGTTTATCGGTAAATGGGTTTGGAATAAATTTCTCAGCGGTTAAAGAGGGGAGATTCAGATAGCCCATTGCGAGGCCGTGGCCGCCAATATATATTTCCCCGTTTACTCCAATGGGAACAGGATTAAGAGAAGGACAAAGTAGGTATATTTGATAATTAGCAACAGGTTTACCGATAGGGGTTCTCCTTTGCAGCTCATCACATTTTTCAGGAAAAAGAAAAAAGGTTGAGCAAATGGTGGATTCACTGGGCCCGTAGCCGTTTACTATTTGGATTGTCTCCGACAGGTCTTTAAACTTTTGTAATGTACCTTGTTTTATAGGCTCTACCCCTACAAGAAGATTCTCTAAATATACTTTCTGATCGGTTTCTTTAAAACGTTCTACAACCGGATCCAATAACGCGGTTGGGATATAAGCACTGGAGATCTTATGCCTCGTTAAATAGTCGGCAAAGAGAGGAGGATCGGCAAAAGTGACCTGAGTTAAAATATGAAGGGCACCTCCAAAACAGAGGTTTGAAAATATTTCCCAGACCGAAACATCAAAGGTAAAAGAACATACCGAAACACCGACACGTTTTCTGGAGGATGGTGTCGCATGTTCAAAAGCATAAAGCAGTGACAGTAAATTCTTATGAGTAATGGTAACACCTTTAGGAATTCCCGTTGTTCCGGATGTATAAATAACGTAAGCAGCATATTCACATACAACCGTACCTGACGGATTACCATTATTCATGGTAGGCCGCTCCGGGACAGTAAGCAACCCTTCGGCTCCATTCAGGATGACCTCATCTGATAAAACTATGTTTGTTTCATCAAGCACAACAAGATTGACCATCAAGTCTGAAAATCTATCGACAAGCTTATTTTGAGTCAGTAGGACTTCAACATTAGCATCATCTAAAATAAAAGCTATACGATCTTTTGGATATTCCGGATCAAGAGGTACATAAGCGCCACCGGCCTTAAGAACGGCAAGTATTCCCACAATCATTTCCACTGACCTTTCAATACATACACCTACAGGCTTTCCAGATTGAATACCATGTTCAATTAAATAATAGGCCAGATGATTTGCCCTTGTATTTAATTCTCTATAGGCAATACTTTCGTTTTCAAAAACAACGGCTTCTGCATCCGGTGATATTTCTACCATGGATTCGAACAGTTGGTGAACGCATTTATCACTGTTGTATTCCAGACCGGTATCATTCCACGTTACCAGGATCTGTTCTAATTCCTCTTTTTCTAAAATAGGCAGGTTTGCAATTTTCCGGTTTGGATCTTTAACAATTGAGTTTACCAATGTCAGAAAATTCCGGATCATATGTTTGATCGTGTCACTCTTAAACAGATCTATGCTGTAAATAAAGTTGCATTTCAGTTTGCCTTCAATTTCCCAAATATGGAATTCAATATCGAACCGTACCGTTCCCGGATCATAATCGATTGTGGTTATTGTTAGACCGGGCAACACCTCTCCTGAAGGCATTGGGGTATTCTGAAGAGCCATGGCAACCTGCATCAATGGATTCCGGCTCATGTCTCGTTCCGGGTGTAACTCCTCTACCAGCTTTTCAAAGGGAATGTCTTGATTTGCGTATGCGTCAAACGCAGTATGTTTAATGCGAGAAAGTAATTCCAGGAAATCCGGATTCTCCGACAAATCGCATCTTAACGCCTGAGTATTGACAAAAAAGCCAATCAGTGATTCGATTTCCGGGTAATTGCGATTGGCTATTGGAGCGCCTATTATAATATCATCCTGGTTCGTATAGCGTGACAGCAGCGTCGAAAAGGCTCCCAGTAAAACCATGAATAAACTGCATCCCGATTCGGCAGCTAATTCCTTTAATGATTTTGTTACAACATGATCCATTTCAAACCTTTCTGTTTTACCGTGAAAGGTTTGAATATCCGGCCTGTAATAATCCTGAGGAAGCTTAAGCACCGGCAATTCTAATAATTGATTCTTCCAATAGTTCAATTGCGATTCAATGTCTAAAGAGCTTCGCTGCCAGACGGCAAAGTCCGCATACTGAACCGGTAATTCCGGTAAGGACGACTTCATACCTTTACTGAAAGTTTTATATAATTCAGTTAATTCTTTAACAAATATACCCATTGACCACCCATCGGAAACAATATGATGCATTGTTAAAAGCAAAACGTACTCGGTCGGTTTTAATTTCATCAGACCAAATCTGATTAAAATGTCTTTTGCTATGTCAAAAGTAAGACTGAATTCTTTTAAAACAGAACGTTCAACCTCTTTCGACTGTTGATCATCAGGTAAATGAGTCAAATCTTCTATGGTTAAGGGTATCTGTTTAACCGGGCCTATGGCCTGCACCGCTATTCCGTTAATAGTGGGGAATGTAGTTCTTAAGGCTTCGTGACGCCTGATAATTTCATTAAAACATTTCTCCAGGACCTCTACCTTGAGATTACCATTAATTCGAATTGCTAAAGGAATAGTATAAAAGGGACTGTCCGGAACCAGTTGGTCCAGAAACCAGAGTCTTTCCTGTGCAAAGGAAAGTGGCAATTTCCCTTTTCTATCAACAGGAGTAATTGGTGGCAGCTTGAGTGTGCTTTCCCGGTGTTTTTCATCGATTTCCCTGCTCATATCCGATAAAATCGGTAATTCAAAGAGGCAGCGCACCGAAAAATCTACTGAGAAACCTTTACGAATACGAGAAACTACCTGAGTAGCAAGCAGAGAATGACCTCCTATCTCAAAGAAATCACTATTGCTGCCAATCTCTTCTGCGTCCAATACCTCTGACCAGATTAAAGCCACCATCTCTTCTGTCGGTGTAGCAGGCGCAATAACCCTTTTTTCAGAATTAAGTAATGATCTTTCCTGCAAAAGAAGTTTATTACGATCGATTTTTCCATTTGACGTCAGAGGCATCCTATCCATGATGATAAAAGATGCCGGTATCATGTAATCCGGTAATTTTGTTTTAAGATAACCTCGAAGTTCGGAACTTTGTGCGGAACCCACATAATACGCCGAAAGGAAATTATTCTCTGATTTATCCTGTTCAATAGCAATCACACACTCTTTAACACCCGTGTGCTCTGAAAGTACAGATTCTATTTCTCCCGGTTCAATGCGAAAACCCCGTATTTTTACCTGCTGGTCAAGACGGCCAAGAATTTCAATATTGCCGTCCGGAAAATACCGGGCGACATCTCCGGTCTTATAAAGACGAGAACCGGGATCATGAGAAAACGGATCAGGAATAAATTTTTCCGCGGTCAATTCCTGACGATTCAAATAGCCGCGAGCTAAACCAATTCCGGCAATATGCAATTCACCGGGAACGCCGACAGGAACGGGTGTAAGACTTTTGTTCAGTATATAGAGCCGGGTGTTGTCAATTGGACGGCCAATTGGCAGTTTCTCACTGTCAGACTTGTATTCATAGGATGCAACGCACACAGTTGCCTCGGTTGGACCGTATGCGTTAATAAACCGGTATTGTGCTGCCCACTCTTCAGCGAGAACCTGTGAACATGTTTCCCCGGCAACCACAAGAGATTGTAACGCAGATAATTTTACTTTCGGCATAACCGCCAATCCTGATGGAGGGAGTACTACATGGGTCACCTTATGCTTATTCAACAGTTGTGCTAAATCGGTACCCGGCATCAACTCTGAGCGCGTTCCAAGAATCAAGGTAGCGCCCTCGTAAAAAGTCATGATTATTTCCGCTAACGATGCGTCAAAGCTGAAGGAAGCAAAGAGAAGAAAACGGCTGTCCGCTTCAACATAATATGCCCGTCCGAGCGCTCCTGCAAGATTAACCAATCCCTTGTGAGAAACCATAACCCCTTTTGGCTTGCCTGTTGTCCCGGAAGTATAAATCACGTAAGCAAGGTTTTCAGGTGTTACCTTCGTAACCGGATTTTCTCCCCTATCCGGAGGTAATTCCTCCTGCCCATTGTCAAGACAAACAAGTTGTGCTGTATTTTGTGGCAACCTGACTGACAGGTCATATTGAGTTACTATCAGTCTCAAACCGGAATCATCGATCATGAAAAGCAATCGTTCCACGGGATATGCAGGATCTAACGGTATATACGCCCCACCCGCTTTCAGCACAGCAAGAAAACTTACAATCATTTCAATAGAGTGTTCCAGGTAAATGCCTACAGAAACTTCCGGTCCGACACCCATATCAATAAGACGATGGGCAAGTATGTTGGCTCGTGTATTCAATTGGCGATACTTTACCTGTTCATCACCAAACTCAACGGCAACAGCGTGTGGAGCTAAAGATGCCTTTTTTTCAAATACCTGATGAATGCAGAGCTCATCAGGATATTCGGATCGAGTATTATTCCAATCAATAAGAATCTTGTTCTGTTCTGCTTCACTCAGCAGGGGTAATTCCGATATGGTTTGATGTGGCTTGTTTGCAACACTGTTTAACAATATTTTAAAATGCTCTATCATCCGGGTAACAGTTGCAGCATCAAACAGATCTGTGTTGTACTCAAACAAACCGGACAACCCCTTTTCCGTTTCAGCAAGCTCAAGGGTAAGATCAAACTTAGCGGTGCTGCGTTCCAATTCCAGAGGCGTCAATGTCAGTCCCGGAATACTCGGATAGTCCACTGAAACATTCTGCATCGCGAGCATCACCTGAAAATAGGGAGTGTGGCTTAGTTCACGTTCCGGGTGTAATTCCTCTACAAGCTGTTCAAAAGGCAGATCCTGATGGGCATACGCGTCAAGGGTTGTCTGGCGAACCTGATTTAACAGTTCTGTAAAAACAGGATTGCCGGATAGGTCCGTACGCAGTACCAGTGTATTGACAAAGAATCCGATTAATGGTTCTATCTCTTTACGGTTACGATTGGCTGATGGTATACCGATAAGAATATCATTCTGATTACTATAACGAAAAAGCAATAGGTTAAACACCGCGGCCAGAACCATAAACAGACTGGAGTTTGATTCTCGCGCTAAATTGTTAAGTTTTCCGGTAAGACGGTAATCTATGTGGAAATGTAACGAAGAACCGTTAAATGTCTGGGCCGTGGGACGCAACCTGTCGTAAGGAAGCTCTAACAGGGGAGGAGCATATCGTAATTGTTTTTCCCAAAAATCAATACTGGTTTTCAAAACCGCTTTATTGAATTTTTCCCGCTGCCAGAATGCAAAGTCAGCGTATTGTATGGGTAGATCCGGTAAAAGAAACCGGGAGTTATTGAGGATATTTTGATAGACGACTGACAATTCCCTGAAGAAAATGCCTATTGACCAGCCGTCAGTAATAATATGGTGTAAATTTATAAACAGCACAGTGTCTGTTTTTTCTAAAAGGAATAATTTGACTCGAATTAGAGGCAGGCATGCAAGGTTGAAAGGTGCCTGCACATCAAGAGTACAGAGATCAACAACCCTTTGTAATCTCTCTTCCTCCTTATATGATTGTAAATCAATGATATCTATTGAGAGTTTCAGAGAATCAGAAATGACCTGTATCGGCTTACCGTCTTTTGACGGAAATATGGTCCTTAAGATTTTATGGTGTTTAATGATTTCATGTACACTCTGCTCCAGGGCTGGAATGTTAAGGGATCCTTTAAGCCGAACAGAGATTGGTACATTATATGCTGTATTGCCTTTAATCATCTGATCAAGGAACCATAATCGCTCCTGAGAAAAAGACAAGGGCAAATCTTTATTTTGTGAAACCGGCTCAATCTTAAGGAGGTTTGATTCCTGTAAGAAATTGAGTATATCGGATTTTCTACTGGCAATGAAGGTTCGAATTTCAGGAGTTAACACCCCTTTCGGTGCGTTATACCGCAAGCGGTCCCCATCCGCCCAGAGTTTGACGTCCAATTCGGCAAGCGTTAACAAAATCTCGTTAACACTTTTTCTCTCATCAATTTTAAATCTCGCCTTCTTCTCTGTCTTCATCTAATCCTATGGAAGCGGCTATTACCGCTTTGCTAAGTTTCTCAATATGTCCAGCCAGATCTGCAATAGTCGGTTCATCAAACAGGGTTCGCACCGGAAGTTTAAGATGAAACGTCTCGTGTATTCTCGACATCACCTGAATTGCCAGGAGAGAATGCCCCCCTATGTGGAAAAAATTGTCACCTGCTCCCACTCTATCCAGATTCAGTACATCAGTCCATATATCAGACAGGGACTTTTCTATTTCACCGCAAGGTTCAACATATTCAAGTCCGGAGTACGATCCATCCGGTTTCGGCAGAAGGATCCGGTCTATCTTTCCATTAGTCGTTAACGGCATCTTTTCCAGTTCAAGAAAAAATTGAGGTATCATATAATCCGGAAGTTTTGTTTTTACATAATTTCTCAAATCTTTTTGCTCAATCGTTTCACTTGTAACATAATAAGCAGCAAGCTGTTTATTTCCCGGTTGATCCTCACAAACTTTCACGACTGCTTCGCGAACTGCCATGTGGCTGCTAAAGGCCTGTTCAATCTCACCTAACTCAATGCGAAACCCTCTAATTTTAACCTGTGAGTCGATTCGCTCTATATATTCAATCTCTCCATCCGGTAAATAGCGAACGAGATCTCCGGTTTTGTACAACCGTGCCCCCTTTTCACCGGAAAATGGATCGGGGACAAAATTTTCAGCAGTCAAATCATCCCGGTTATTGTAACCTCTGGCAACATTTAATCCACCTATATATAACTCACCAGGCACGCCTATAGGAACAGGTTGAAAATATCTGTCTAAGACGAAAATCGATGTATTATCAATCGGCCTCCCTATAGGTACAATTCCTTTGCCAATGTTTTTTAAACAATGATAATAAGTGACATCAACAGCAGCTTCGGTCGGTCCGTAAAGATTATACAATTCCACATCCAGACAATCAAAAAACCGTTTCTGCAAATCAAAAGGCAATACCTCTCCGCTGCAGATCACACGTTTAAGAGATGCACATTTCCGTATCTCTTTATTGTCAAGAAAAACCTGCAACATTGACGGAACAAAATGAATAATGCTAATTTTTTTTTCAGAGATCAAATTAATCAGATATGAACTATCTTTATGTCCTTCAGGCTCTGCAACAACCAGGGTTGCACCGGTCATAAGCGGCCAGAAAAATTCCCATACCGAAACATCAAAGCTAAATGGAGTTTTTTGTAAAACACGATCATTTTCATTTAACCGGTAAAAGTTCTGCATCCATAGCAAACGATTACACACACCTTTATGCGTGTTCATGACGCCTTTCGGTCTTCCGGTCGACCCGGAAGTGTATATGATATAAGCGAGATTATCAGGTTGTAAGTCACAGGAAAGGTTGTGTCGGCTCTCCCGGCTTATTAAAGGCATATCCCTGTCAACACAGATTAAATCAATATCTTTTTTGTTAAAATTGCTGATATATTTTTCTTGTGTCAGAACTAATTTAACACCCGAGTCTTCAACCATAAATCTGACCCGCTCTTCAGGATAACCTGGATCTAACGGTACGTAAAAGCCGCCGGATTTAAGAATAGCAAGAAGAGATACAACCAATTCAAGAGAACGTTCCATATATACACCAACAACAGACTCCGGCCCGACCCCTCTTGATTTTAGATAGTGCGCAAGTTGATTAGAATGAACGTTCAGTTCTTTATATGTTATCTCAAGATCGTTAAATATCACCGCAACAGCAGATGGGATTTGTTCGACCTTTTTTTCAAACAATTGATGGATAAGCCTGGTTTCTGAATAATTTTTTCTGGTATTGTTCCAATCAATTAACAATGTATCTTCTTCTGCTTTACTTAAAAAGGAGATTTTGAATATTGATTGTTCAGGATTTTGAACCGCGCTGTTTAAAAGATTATGTAAATGGATGGACATGCGCTGAATAGTTTCTGCATGGAAAATATCAGTATTGTATTCCAATATGCCACTTAAACCAGATTCCGTTTCGCACATAATAAGATTTAAATCCAATTTTGCGGTAAGTTTGTCCGTTTCTAGAGGAACGACTGACAAACCATGCACATTGAAATTACTTGCAGGCATGTTTTGTAGAGTAAAACCAACCTGAAAAAGAGGCGTCCGGCTCATATTTCGTTCCGGCTCCTGTACTTCTACCAGTTTTTCAAAAGGAACATCTTGATGAACATAAGCGTCAAGTACGGTTCTCTTAACCTGCATTAATAATCCTTGAAAGCTTTGATTCTCGGATAAGTCTATACGCAGTACAAGGGTATTGATAAAAAGGCCAATTAACGATTCCAATTCCGACCTGTTTCTCCCCGCTATGGGAGAACCGATTAATACATCTCTCTGAGAGCTATAACGTGACAGTAATATCGCAAAAGCTGTCAAAAGAGTCATGAATAACGTGGCACCTTCTCTCTTGCTCAAATCCTTCAGCTTTTGACTCAGCTTAGAACTTAATGCAAAGGAAACCCTGCTGCCTTGATACGTTCTTTTTGGTGGATGGATTTTATCGGTTGGGATTGCCAAAACAGCAGGAGCATCTGCTAATTGGTTTTTCCAATACGTTAATTGCCTTTGTAAAAATTCCCCTTGAAAGCGTTTACGCTGGAGAATAGCATAATCAGCATACTGGATTGGAAGCCCTTTTAACAAAAGGGTCTTTCCTCTTAGAAATGTCTGGTAAAAATTTGACAGTTCGTTCATCATTACGCCGATTGACCAACCATCATAGATGATATGGTGAATGGTTAACAGGAAAACATGCTCTTCCGGTCTCAGTTTCAACAACTTCACTCTTATTAACGGCCCGTTTGAAAGATCAAAAGGTCTTAAATCGTCCTCATCAATCAGCCGATTCATTTCTTCATGAAGCCCTGAATCAGGCACTGATTGTAAATCTAATATCTCAATCTTTAATAAAAGTTCGGGGGATATGAGTTGAACAGGCATTTCGCCTTTTGTTGCAAAAGTAGTCCGTAATGATTCATGACGTTGAATAATCTTGTTTAAGCTTTGCTCAAGAATTGGAACATTTAATTTGCCAATTATCTTTAAAGCAACAGGTATATTGTAGGCGGCATTAGGGCCTTCAAGCTGATCGAGAAACCATAATCGCTGTTGGGCAAAAGACAATGGAAGGTCATCTGGTCTTGGGATGCTCTTAACCGTAGAGATTTTTGCGGATTTCTTTTCCTTTAATTTCTGCAGTATAGACCGTTGCTTTTCCGGTGAAAGTTTTCTGAAATCTTTTGCAAGTTGTTCGGTTGTTTTCTGCATATTTTTATTTTTGTAAAACCCTTTCAGGGTTTATCTTTTTTTACTAGTTACCCAGGGTGGCGCGTTGCTTACCCTGGGCTATAATATATAACCCCTTCGGGGTAAATATTTGTATTGAAAGTTCAGGTTTGTATCCTGAATCGCAACGTTTTATTACATAAGGAGTTTTGAGAACACCCCTGTCCTTTATCATATACCAGTAACCTGTCGCTTTACAAAACGACGACTGTCATTCCCGCAATCTGTTGAGCGGGAATCTGGAATTATCATTACAAGGGCAAATAGATTCCCATTTTCATGGGAATGACATGGGGCAACATTGAATTTTTTATTAAGATGTTTTCCCATCAGACATTTCATCCATTTCTGATTCTATTTCATGCAAGTCATCATCTTCCAGATGTTTCAAAGTATTGGCAAGTATGAATTCAGCCAACTCGTCAATTGTCGGTTTCTCAAAAATATCACCCACATGCACATCAACTTCAAAGATGTCCTTAATACGAGAAATTGCCTGAACCGCCATTACTGAATCACCTCCCAGCTCAAAAAATTCATCGTGAATTCCTATCTGTTCTATGGCAAACAGATCCTGCCATATTGTCACCAGTTTTTCTTCTATTTCATTGCGCGGACCTGTATATGGAGTATCCAAATCTGGTCTTTCATGCATGGCCGGTTCTTTTTTCTGCGTCTGTTCCATTTCGTGAATGGATTTTATTGTTGTCCATTGCTCAATCCTCGCTGATAAATCTCCAGTAGAAATAACTAGGTGGTTTGCCCCGCAGGATAAAACGCGTTCAAAAGCATCTATTCCTTCATCCGGCGTTATTGCAAATTCCAGCAGATGATTACTGATCGAACCTGGCTGTTCTATTTCCTTAAATAGCCAACCATCCCAGTTAACAGTGATCCAGGGAAATTTGCTCGATCTATTCTGCTTTTGAGCAAAGACATCCATGAAAATGTTTGCCGCAGAATAGGAGACAAAACCCAGTCCACCCAACACGGCAGATAATGAAGAAAACAGCATACAAAAATCCAGTTCCTTTTGTTTTAAAAGTCGGGACAAGACATACAGTCCCTGTACTTTTGGTCTGAATTGCTCTTCACATTCCTCTTGGTTCGTTTCCGCAATAGTACGAAACGCTTTCTCTCCAGTAATTCCCGCCGCATGGACAACACCGTTAATGTGGCCAAAACGTTTTTCTGCCTGTAAAAGAACCTCTTTCATTTCCTGCTCATCAGCGATATCCGCACTCAGAACCAGAACCTCAGACCCGTTGCTTTCGAACTCTTTGATTTTCTCGATCTTACACGTATCAGGAGCAGTACGTCCAACTAATATGAGTCTGGCTTTATATTCTCTTACCAGGTATTCAGCAAATAAGAGCCCGATATTTCCAATACCTCCGGTAATCAGGTACACACCTTCTTTTTTTAACAGGCTTTTTTTTGTATCCACGTCAAAAACTACAGGCTCATAGCTTGGAATCCATCGATGATTCCCACGAAACGCGATCAACTGTCCAGAAAATTCCGTGGATAGTTCTCCATAAAGGCGGTTTAAAAGCGCATGACGATTAGTCTTCAATTCATGAAGAGATATGTCAATGTTGCAACAAATGATATTTGAGTATTCCTGTGGAATTACTTTAACCAACCCAATAAGGCTGGACTTTTCGGGAATTAATTCTTCCTCTCCGCTTACCTCATGAACGTTATTAGATATAACTGCGAGTTGAATCGGATTATCTGAACATTCCGTCCCAAAAGCCTGGGTTAAATAAAGCAGGCTATAAAAACCAGAATATTGCATTTCATCTAACTTCACTTCACGGTTTCCGTTTTCCGTAAGACTCCAAACATGTACAATCTTTTCAGGAATCTGCCCAGCACTTTTCAGTTCCGTCAATAAAGAGCGGTAATCTTCCGGTCTTTGAGCATTAAGAAAATAACTATCCTCTCCTGTTTTTTTGAATTCCTTCCCGACTGCAACACAAATCACCCTGTTATCATTTTCTTTTATTTTTTTCACGAGTTCATGAGAGAAACCGCATTCACCTGCAAAAACTAGCCACAGGCATTTTCGAGCCTGAGCATCTTTCCTGTAATTATGTAAAGAGCGCTTCCATGAAGGAATGTAAAACCATTCCGCAATATCCGGTTTTTTCCCTTTATAACTCGTCTTTGAAGTCTGAGTTTCTTCAGGGGTATCTATCCAGTAGTACTCATGTTCAAACGGATAGGCAGGCAGAGGAATCCGGTAATATTTTTTGTTAGCGTAAAGTTTTCCCCAATCTACCTCTACACCTCTTAACCAGAGTTCACCCAATTTATTCAAGAATATTAGTGTTTCAAATTCACTGTTTTGCGGATTACATAACGAATTCAAGATTTCTTCTGAATTATTCTGAAAATCACTATTTCCTTTTATTTTCGTGGAATTGGTAAAAACCTTTTCCGGATCAAGACTCTGAAGTGCGGACACGGTATCATCAATATCTTTACATACAAGAACTCTCCTGTGATTGAAAGCCCTTCTTCCTAAGGAAAGTGTATAAGCAAGATTCGGAAGATATATTTCTGGGTTTTTCCGCATATATTCAGCAAGATTATCAGTCGCTTTGTTCAGTGCCGCTTCACTCCTGGCAGATATAGGCAATAGATAATATGGCCTGTCACATGTTTGTAAATCAGAAGACCTCACCTCCGGCGTTTCTTCCAGAACCAGATGCACGTTAGTCCCCCCCACTCCAAAGGAACTGACTCCAGCCCTGCGTGGGTTTCCGTCTTTCTGCCATTCAGACCTGCTTGCGTTTACATAAAAGGGGCTATTTTCAAAATCGATTTCGGGGTTAGGATTTTTGAAATGCAGACTGGGAGGAATTATTTTGTTCTTAAGTGCCAGTACAGTTTTGATGAACGAAGCGATACCCGAAGCGGAATCCAGATGTCCGATGTTTGTTTTCACAGACCCAATAGCACAAAACGATTTTTTCTGAGTACTGAACCGAAAGGCACGAGATAGTGCTTTAATTTCAATTGGATCTCCCAACTCAGTTCCTGTTCCATGTGTTTCTACGTAACCGATGGTCTCGGCTTTAATATCTGCCATTGTCAGCGCTTCGGCAATTACTTCGGTCTGGCCTTCCACACTGGGAGCAGTATATCCTACTTTTGATGAACCATCATTATTCAAAGCGAAACCTTTGATAACAGCATACATATGATCGCCATCTTCAATTGCATCCTCCAGCCTTTTCAGTACAACAACACCAACACCATTTCCGCTTACCGTCCCCCCTGCATCAGCATCGAAGGCGCGGCAATGACCGTCAGGAGAAAGCACCCCACCCTCCTGATACAGGTAACCTGCTTTTTGAGGCAGCAAAATTCTCACGCCACCGGCCAACGCCATATCACACTGATACGTAAGCAGGCTGTGACAAGCTATCTGAACCGTTGCCAGTGACGTTGAACACGAGGTTCCCACATTCATGCTCGGCCCTTTTAAATTCAATTTATAGGATGTTCTGGTTGGAACAAAATCTCCGGAATTACTTATCAGAATCTGAAAAAGACCTGTCGATTTTTCTATTTCACGGTTTGGGAGTAAATTATTTTGAAAATAACTATTCGTACCCGTTCCCGAAAACACACCAATTCTGCCTTTATAGTTTTCTGGAACGTAACCTGCGTCTTCAAGAGATTCCCAGGCACACTCAAGGAAGAGACGGTGCTGCGGGTCCATAACTTCAGCTTCTCTTGGTGTATAACCAAAAAATGAAGCATCAAACATTTCTACATCTTCCAGCACTGAGTTTGCTTTCACGTAATTCTGTTTTTTAAGCAAATCAGGGTCTACACCGGAATTTAATAACTCCTCTTCACTGAAAGATGAGATAGACTCAATGCCATTACAAAGATTATGCCAGAACTCACCAATATTGCGGGCACCGGGGAAACGACCGGCCATACCTATTACAGCAACAGAAACTGAAGAATCGTCTGTGTCAGTTTTATTCATATATAAAGATTACCCTTTCTTAAGCCTATTTCGAAATCTTTCCCGTAAAGTTTTTTGTAAAACCCTTTCAGGGTTCATATTATTGGTTAACATAGTACCCTGGGTGGCGTTTCACTTACCCAGGGCTATTTGGATACAACTCCTTCGGAGTAAAAGAACAGTGAGCACAATAACGGATTATCCACATTGAACAATTCTTAAGTAAAGTTGTCATTCCCGTAGAAACGGGAATCCAGAAACAGGAAGGACTAGATTCCCGCTCAACAGACCGTAGGAATGACAGGTTTTCAAAACCATCAGGCATAATATAAATTGTAGGGCTCGTTTCTAGAACTAAGCTCAGCTTTTGCAAACAAGCCAAGAATAAAGGCTATTAAAGGTATTATATTAATATCAAGGTCCATGACTCGTGTCTTAAATATTTGCAATATTAAGAAAGTTAAATACGTTAATTTTACCCTGAAAGGGTTTTATTCAATAGCCCAGGGTAAGCAAGGCGCCACCCTGGGTTTGAGATATAAGAATACAGTAAACCCTGAAAGGGTTTAACAAAATAATGGATCAAATTTTTAAATTAATCCCAAATATATCGCTCATCATATTCTACATTGTACTTTTGCAATAATCTCCTGAATTCGTCCTGAAAAGTCTCTTTACGATGATGTTCTTCCTGATTAGCAATATATTTTTTCAGTGGATCTACATGGGAAGGAGCAACTGAAAAAGCGCCATATCCATTTTGCCAATGAAAATCATTAAGAGACAAAATATTTTTTGTTTTTATCCATTTTGATGATTCCCGTTTGAGTTCACGAAGCAAATCTGAAATCGTATATTTTCTCGAAAGAAGACAAAGAATATGAATATGATCAGTTGTTCCACCAATAAGAAGAGAAGGAGAGTCAAGGTTTTTGCAAATACCCGCTAAGTAAGCATGTATTTCCTTCTGCAAATTTTTATCTTGCAAAAACCCTATACGATTCTTTGTTGAAAACACAATATGCAGATATACTTTAGCTAAAGACTGAGCCATATTGAAAACCTTTTTGTAAAACCCTTACAGGGTTTATATTATTTTATACATAATACCCAGAGTGGCGCTCCGCTTACTCTGGGCTGTTGAATATAACCCTTTCAGGGTAAGTTTCGCCTTCCATTCTTCTTATACTCATCTCAAAATTGTTTTCGGCAATAATCCAAAAACAATTTTGCCCGAGGAAAGTCCTCGGCATTTTTCAGTCCGGGGATAACCGCAACCAAACTTTGGTTTTTTATAATAATGTTACAAGTTAGAAATTCTCATTTTAACTGACTAAAGTGTGAGAGGTTAATTAGATCGTTATAACTTTTCTATTCGAAAAGCCTTTATTGTTCTCTTTTCATATTACTCCGAAGGAGTTGCATCCACTAGACCAAGGTAAGCGAAGCGCCACCCTGGGTTTGCGATAACCAAAAATTTCAAACCCTGAAGGGGTTTAACATAATTATATCTATAAAATTGATTCATTTTACAACATCCTGAGAATGCTTTCTCCGGTCCTTAATCATACTTTGCTTTTTCTTTACCAACGCCTGTTTTTGTTTTACACCACGTTCATTGAATTTTTGTTGAATAGTGTTATCCGGTTCTTTTGTTGTCAGGTAGCTTGCTAACTCCGATATTGTCGGGTAGGCAAATAAATCGGTCATTTGTAAACAACCATTGTACTTTTTTCCTAATTCGAAAAACACCTTAATTAAAAGCAACGAGTTACCTCCCAGGTCAAAGAAATTATCCGTTACTCCAATCTGTTCAGTCTTAAGAAATTTTTTCCAGATCAATGTCAAATCCTGTTCAAGTTCATTTTCCGGTGGTACATATATATCAGATTCTATTGGCGTAAAACCTGACAGCTCTTTTTTATCAATCTTGCCGTTTCTTGTTAACGGCATTTTATCTAATTGGAAAAAATAAGAGGGAACCATATAATCGGGAAGTCTGCCTGATAGATGCTTCCGGACGTGTTGCAGCGGAATTTCTTCCTCGCATACAATGTATGCAGAAAGCTCCATTCCGCTCATTCCATCATCACTGAAAACAACAACCGCTTCATTTATGAGCGGATGCTGTAAAAGGGCGTATTCTATCTCTCCACATTCAATACGATACCCCCGTATCTTTACCTGGTTGTCAATCCTGCCGGTATATAATATATTACCATCAGGAAGCCACATACCAAGATCTCCGGTTTGATACATGCGTTCTCCGGATCTGAAAGGATTTTCCAAAAACCTTTCAGCGGTCAGTTCCGATTGATTCAGATAACCACCAGCAACCCCTGCTCCACTCACATAAATCTCACCGGTAACACCTATCGGGACAAGATTTCTACTTTTATCCAGAATATCAATTTTCAGGTCCTGCAACGGCTTACCAACAAGTATGCTTTTTTTATTTTGAATAGAGCGTTGAGTAACGGCAAAACTGGTTACATGAACAGTCGTTTCGGTTATTCCGTACATGTTAACCAACTCTGTCTGTTTGTCATGGTAACGATTAAACCACAAATCAAGACCTCCAGTATCAAGCGCTTCACCACCAAAAATCACATATTTTAAAGAGAGTTTGCTTTCCTGTGATACGGCAACAGGAATTAGCTGTTTGAACGCGGAAGGGGTCTGGTTCAAAACGGTTACTTTGTCCTTAACAAGGAATTCGTAAAAATCAAACGGTGACCTGGCGGTTTCAAAAGGCACAACAACAAGTCTGCCACCATATAACAAGGCTCCAAAAATCTCCCATACCGAGAAATCAAAGGCAATTGAATGAAAGAACGACCAAGCATCAGAAGAGGTAAAATGAAAGATTGATTCCGTACTTTTAAATAAACGCACTACATTATCGTTGGTTACTAACGTGCCTTTGGGTTTCCCGGTTGAACCTGAAGTATAAATAACATAAGCAAAATTTTCAGGCAAAGCATTATGTGTAAGATTTGTATCCCTCTGTTCCGAAACATTATTAATGTCGATAATAGTGCCGCTACAGCCTCCCAATTTAGTAGTGAGGTTTTCCTGAGTTACTATCACCTTACACCGTGCGTCCTCAACGACAAATTTTATTCTCTCATCGGGATACTCCGGATCAATTGCAACGTAAGCCCCGTCCGACTTTAATATGCCGAGAAGCGCGATGATCATATTCTCCGAACGGTCAAGCAATACACCGACCAGATCGTCCGGTTGCACATGGTATAGTTTCCTTAAACAGTGAGCAAGACAGTTTGCCTTTCTGTTCAGTTCCCTGTATGTCAGCTCTCTGTCTTCAAAAACTACTGCTATATTATCCGGCGTCTGCTCTACCTGTTCCTCAAAAAGCGCTGATAGTGTTTTGTCACTACAAGAGTTCTTATTATCACTGTTAAACTCATATAATAGCTTGTTCTTTTCAGATTCAGGTATAATGTTAATATCATCTATACACTCTTCTGAGTCAGCAAGAATGCTCCTTAATATAGACATTAAATGGTGTTTAGCTCTCTGTATTCTATCTTCATGGAACAGAGAGGTGTTATATTCAATACTGCATTCCACTTCTTCCTCAAGTTCCGAAAAACTGAATGTTAAATCAAACTTGCTTATAAGGTAATCATTCCATGTTTGTGAAATTTCAACTCCCGGTAAACGGAACTCTATTTCTTCAATGTTCTGGTGTGTCACCATAACATCAAAAAGTGGAGAACGATTCACTTCGCGTTTAACAGCAAGCTCATCAACAAGCGTGTCAAACGGATATTCCTGATGATCAAAACCATTTGTCACGGTCTTCTTTACTTGCTTGAGCAGCGATCGGAAAGAATCCTTTCCCATTACCTTATCTCTAAGCGCTAGAGTATTCACATAATAGCCGATCTGTCCTTCAAGGTCTTTATGCTGTCTGCCGGCCACAGGGGAGCCAACAATGATATCCTCCTGACTCGAATACCGATAAAGGAGGACTTTTACCAATGCGACAAAGAACATAAACAGGCTTACACCGTTCGCTTTACATAATTCCCTTAATGAATCAGTGTTCTCTTTGCTGATAATGAAGTTTATTCTGTCTCCTTGAAAACTCTGGACCAAAGGACGAACAAGATCCGTTGGAAGAGATAATACCGGTATTTCTCCGGAAAGTTTTGTATGCCAGTAAACACCGGCATCTTTTAACTTTCCATTCAGGATCATTTCATTATGCCATGCACTGTAATCTTTATATTGCACAGGAAGAGGTTCCAGTAAAGCGTTCATTCCCATCAACCTGGACTTATAAAACACAAAAAGCTCTCTCACAAAAATTGATAAAGACCAACCATCGCATATAATATGATGTAGAGTTATAAGAAGCATATAATGTTTATTACCCAGCTTAAGCACCTTTACCCTTATCAGTTCCTCTTTTTCCAGATTAAAAGAGGCATGAGCGTGTTTGTATGATTCGGTCTTTACTTTTTCTTCAGGGTTTTTCCTACCGCTGAGATCCTCCATAGTAATCTTAAACACTTTATCTTCTTCTATTTTCTGTCTGGGTTCTCCTTGAATGGTTATAAACCGTGTTCGCAGAATTTCATGCCGTTCAACAAGTTGGTTTAAGGCAGAGGTTAGCGCCTCAATGTCCAGATCTCCCTTAATAGTAAAAGATGCAGGAATATTGTAAGCGTTTGAATTCTCTTCAATTTTATCCAGTATCCATAATCTCTGTTGAGCATGCGAGACAGGATAATGCGCAGCATCAGGTACTTTTCTGATCGGGATATACCGACTCTGTTCCCTATTATCAATAACTCCTGAAAGGCTCGATATCGTAGGATGTTGAAACAGAGTACGTAAATTGATCTCCACTCCCAGTTCACAATGAATCTGACTGCTGACTCTTACCGCTTTTAAGGAATGACCGCCAATATCAAAAAAATTGTCATGTACATCAATCTTGTCCCTTGAGAGAATTTCCTTCCATATGTCGCTGATTCGACTTTCTATTGAACTACGCGGGCCAATAAATTCAGATTTACCAGAGAGTTTAGCATTCCCGAATTCCGGCAATGCTCTCTTGTCAATTTTGCCATTTCGAGTTAGAGGCATTTTTTCCAATTGGATAAACTGGGATGGAACCATATAATGCGGAAGCTTGTATGAAAGATGTATTTTGATATCAGAAGCTGGTACCTCTCTATCACTTACTATATATGACACCAACTCTTTTTCCATATTTTCACTGTCTCTTACTATGACAACTGCTTCGTTGATAAACGGAAGTTGCAAGATCGTTTGTTCAATCTCACCACATTCTATTCGGAAGCCACGTATCTTTACCTGATTATCAGATCTGCCGAGAAATTCTATATTACCGTCCGGCAATAATCGCGTGATATCAGCTGTCCGGTACATCTTCTTTCCCGGTTCAAATGGGCATGGGATAAATTTTTCATCTGTCATACTCGGATGGTTTAAATATCCCATTGCAAGACCGTCACCAGTTATACACAACTCACCCGGGAACCCTATGGGAGACAGCCCTCCATTATTATCCAGGATGTATACCCGTGTATTGGAAACAGGGGTACCAATAGGAATATCTGTTTCAAAGATTTGATCGATTTTATATGTGGTGGTAAATGTTGTATTTTCTGTCGGACCGTATCCATTAATAATATTCAACGATCTATTCGCTTCTCTAAGCTTATTAATATGTGAAACGGAAAGCCTTTCTCCCCCTACCAGCAAGTGCTTTACATCACAAAAAACCGATTCATCTTCCTCTACTATTTGATTAAAAAAACTACTCGTAAGCCACATTATCGTAATCTGACAATCTCGAATAATTCTTCCCAGTCTGTTTATTTTAAGTAAATCTGCTAAGGGAACCAGATACAACGCTGCACCGTTTAACAACGTCCCCCATATCTCAAAAGTAGACGCATCAAAGAAAATCGAGCCCGTCTGCAAAATACGATCACCTGAGCTGATTTCTATGTAATTGGTATTCTTTACCAGCCGAACAACCGGTTTATGAGCAACCGTCACCCCTTTAGGAGTTCCGGTGGAACCCGACGTGTACATTACATAAGCCATATCATTAGGGAGAGAGTTCACAACCGGGTTTGTTATACATTCACCCTGAACAGATTTTATATTTATGACATTTTCCATGGAAGACGTATCGAAATTGTCGTAATCTTCTCCGTCTGTCACAACTGCCTTGCAGCACAAATCATCAAGCATAAACTTTATCCGTTTTTCAGGGTATTCGGGATCAATTGGGACATAAGCACCACCTGCTTTTACAATACCAAGAACCGCAATGATCATATACTCTGATCGATTAAGCAGAACTCCCACGAGGTCATTCGGATGTATACCATATCTCTCCCTCAAACAGTGTGCAAACCGATTGGCCTGTTCGTTCAGTTGTTGATAAGTAAATTTTTTGTCTCCAAAGACAAGAGCAGTATTATCTGGCGTACGTTCCACCTGTTCTTCGAACAGCCGGGAAATTGTATTCTCTTCAGGATATGAAGATTTAGTATTGTTAAACCCATGAAGAAGGAGTTGTTTTTCCTCTTCCGGTATATAATCTATCTTACTAACTTCGATATCAGGAGTTTTAAATGTTTCCTGTAATACCTTCTCAATATGGCACATCATGCGATCAACCACAAATCCCTTAAAATAATTCTTGTTGTAGCTGAATTCAAGAAATGGATCACGTCCAGCATAGTCTTTAAACGCAATAACCAGAGGCTCTCTGTCAAGCGTCATCGGGGTAAAAAGCCCTTCAACTCCATCAAATGATGAATAGAAATCGATCTTTTCAAAGGAAAAGAGTATGTCAAAAATCTTTCCCTCGTTACCGTGCCGTGATTTATTGCACAGGTTTATTTCGCTCAGAGGAAGGTGCTGGTATCTGAAGCTTTCACGTATCTTACGTTTTATAATTTCCAGCAATTCAAGAAAAGTAACGTCAGGTTCAGCCTGTATGCGTAACGGAATGACTCCAACAAATAATCCAACCGTATTTTTTTCAGTGTTATTTCTTCTATTGAGAACTGGAATACCAAAAACAATATCTTCCTTTCCATAGATACGACTGAAATAACTATAAAAAGCACCTAAAACAAACTGGAAGGCGGAAAACCCTTTACTCGCAGCTTCATCGGTTATCCTGTTATAAAAATCCAGCGGTAAGGACATGTTTTTATGAGAGTTGATCTGATTAACGTTTTCAACTGTATGTCTGAATCTCGGGAGTAAGGAATCAGGGGCATCGCTTAGTGTTTTTGTCCAATACTCCTGAGCCTTTGTATACTGCCCTGATTTAAAGTATTCCCCGTTTTGCAATGCGTACTCTTTATAAGAACTACCGGGAGCAACCTGAAAAGAACTATTTGTTTTTAATTCCGTATAGAACTCTCCAACTCTCGTGACTACCGATGAAATACTCCATCCATCAATAACTATATGGTGAAATTTAGAGAACCAGACATATAACTCGCTTGAAACCTTGATTAATGTGAAATGAAAAAGGTGATCACCATGCAAATTGAAAGGTTTTTCGAACTCCTTACGCATCCATGCAAGACACCTGCTATAGGAATCTTCATCATCAGAAAAATCCTTAACATGGAGATCAACACCATCTGGCTGAACGAATCTCTGATGCGCGATACCCTCGTGTTTTTCCAACACGATCTGGAGTGAGTCGTTTTCCTCAACAACGTACTTTACCGCACGGGAAAAAACGTCATAATCTACTGACGCCTTTATCTCTACATATCCACCGATATTATAAATTGGTGAACATGGGAAAAGCTCCTGTTCCAGCCATATTTCACGCTGATTTGTGGTTAAGGGAACTAAATCGTTTATATTATTCAACGCCATATCAGGTTATAAGAATGTTTTAAATAATCTTTTCCGCTAAGGAAAGCATGTAATTAGCAAAGTCGAAGCAATTATCATGAAAAATAGTTTCCCTGACAATGAGGGCTGACCAATCTTTTGGCCATTTTATTGTATACGATATTCCTTGAAGTTCTCTTCTAATGAGAAAGATTTAATATACTATTTTGCCTAATTCTGCCATTTTATATCTTTTGTTGAGTTAACTCAATAGCCATTATTTAATAATTTGAAAGGTAAAATTATTTGGAATGAGTAATTAGTTTTAAGGAGTTGTTGGTTTGTATTGTTATACCTGACCTGGACGAACCAGCCGCTAAAGCCACACCCTGTAAACAGGGCTAGACAAGGCACTCAAGTGGAATCCATAAAAAAGGAAGATTTACATTTTAACATTTGAAATTAAATTTATAGATGGTTCAGGTTTCAACCTGAAAAGAAATGTTCAGATTAAATCAGAATGATTGAACCTGCAGGTTACAGGAAATGAAAAGCTATTTTAAATCAGTTCTTAGCGACTTCGTTCTCTAATATCTTTCTTTGCGCTCTTCGCGTCTTCTTGTCCTCGGCGCCTTTTGTCAGGGGAGCGGTGAATAATTACTTATTCTTTTGTCGTGTCCCATATATATTATAGATATTTGATCCTTTATAGAGATCGTCCTGTTCTACCTGCACCGTATATCCTTTATTACTCAGCAGATCCCGGATATGTTCGACACGGCCGTCTATGTCGTGTGCCTCGATAACGACCTGCCTTATCTTGTTCCAGTCTTTTCCATCGATACCCTCAATCACGTCCAGTTCACTCTTTTGAACGTCGATCTTCAGGAGACTGATGTATTCAATTTTGTATTGTTCTATTATGTCGGAGAGTCTTCTTAATTGACAATCAAATTCTCTTTCCCTGAACCGTTCTTCAAGCAGTTCGTCAGTATGCTCAAGCACCTTGTCCATACCATCCATTCCCAGCCGTTGCTGATTCTTCATAATTGCAGTTAACACTTCCATCTCCTCTTTTCTATCTGCATAGAAGGAAGACATCCCCGCCGTCCTGGGATAGAACGTAAACCCTGCCTCTCCCGGTTTCCTTGACAATCCGCAGTTGAATAACCTGCATTTTCCCCCATATCGTGATGTATTTGCCTTTAAAATCTCAAAGAGAGGAGGTGCCGGCTCAAAAGAATAGACGGTCACGTCCTCAAACTTTTCCTGGATAAAGAGGGAAAAGAGTCCTATGTTTGCTCCAACGTCAAAGACAATATCTCCTTTTTGGATCTTGATTCCATGCTTATAATAGACGTTGTCTTCGAAGATGTCCTTATAGAAGTGGTCAGTCTCCGCCTTGTTCAGATGTCGGATTACTATTTTGTTTGGGAGCTCATAGTTTTGTTCCGGTTCTGTATCCGCAACCGATTCCTGGTTTTGTCGGGTATCTGAAATATGCTCACTGATCTCATCCTCACTTAAACCCTCTATCTCCAGAAGAATCATCTCTTCAATCAACCGGGTCAGGTCTATAACTGTGGGAGCATTAAACAGGGCTTTCAAAGAGATCACTACGTTATGCACCGCCTTTTCTCAAGGAAAGTCTTCTCCGTTGGATGAACTTTCTTTACAGTACTCTGATTTTGCAGTATGGCAGAGAGAATGGTTAAAGGGAGAGGTTTTGG
>Ga0209361_1000570_pt1 | contig 32406 bp, 30 predicted proteins | sample SaaInlV_200m_DNA_3_FD_184657 | JGI IMG/M metagenome (GOLD analysis project Ga0209361, IMG submission 184657) | Marine microbial communities from expanding oxygen minimum zones in the Saanich Inlet - SI037_S4LV_200m_DNA (SPAdes) (version 2) | ecosystem: Environmental > Aquatic > Marine >... | reverse complement strand
TCAGCGAAAACTGCGTGCTGAGCAGGGCATGTCGTCCGCTTGATGTATAATCCATTCACCAGTTTTGTTTTCTCCTAAAGTGGACGACATAAAACGGAATCAGTGGATTGTTTCACCGGAATCCGCACTACGGAAGAATTTGGGTCAACACGCAAGGCGAAGGGAACCTGATTGGCAGGGCAAGAGGGTTGTAGAATCTTTGGGGGGGTGGTTAAACGGAGGATGATGACAGGCATAATTAGCGTCATCAACGTTAGCACGCCTGAAAGGAGAACGACACCGGCTTTCTTATCATCTATCCAGATTTTCTTTTTTATTCCGATGGATGGTAGAGCTACAGCTACCAATGCAAAAAAGAATGGCATTGTGCTGGCGTAGAATCGTTTCCCGCCATCAACAGGGGGGAGAAAAGTGATTGAGAAAAATATCCCGATAAAGCTTGCTAGAAGAAGGGCAGAAATTGGCTTTTTGATGTTTTTTTTGGAGCGGATTATCCCCCCAAAAAGAAAGGCAATACTTATTCCCCAAAGGGTGATATCAAGCCACTTGGTTTTTGAGCCCAAAAAGCTGAAGATGCCGCTATCTCCGTAAATGAAAAAATCTCTATAAGCTTTTGCTGTTCCGATGACTAGACTTAAAGGATGCTCTCGAAAAAAGTCAATAGAAGAAGCCATGACAATGGCGGGATCTCTGGTGCCAAGGTCTTTAATTGCCCGATTCCAGCCAGTACCGCCATGAATTTGCCCATAGATGGTGTAGGCAAAATTTCCAAAACTGTAGTTGCCTGGTTCTACTGTAAAGCGGGCATAAAGGGTGTTGACGATTAGATAGGAGAGAATGAAGGTTATAAAAATAATTCCGAAGTTGCGCCAGGAAAAGCGCGTTTCTCCTCGAAAAATCCAACCTGCCCACAGAGCCAGCATGGGGAAAATAAAAAAGGCGCCAGCTCTTACACTAACAGCGAGCATTAAAATAAAAATAGCAAAGACAAGTTTAGAGAGTTTCTTCTTTTCAGCAGATTGCCAAATAAGAATAAACCCCAAATTGCCTAGGATTAAACCAAGTACCTCTGTATGGAGAAATCCGACTTGGGATTGGGCATAAAGAAAAGAAAGACTTAAATAGAAAGCAGCAGGCAATATCCCGAAGGTAGTACGCAGTTTCTGGGCGGAGAGATAACTGGTAAACCCTAATAACGCGACAAGGATGGCAATAGTAGCTTGGAGATTCTTTCCTGTGTTCAGTAGCAATGAAGCAATAAACCCCGGAAAGAGAGGCCGCCCTGCTGCTTGCAGGCTGTACATGGGGAGTAACCGCCCATCAAGGATGAGGCGTGCTCCGTTGTAATAATAGTAGGCGTCTTTATAAGGTAGCAAGCCCCCGATAATCTTGTTATCAGAGAAACCAGAAGACCACATAAACGAAAGCGGAAGAGCAAATAATGCCATTGTCAGGCAAAGTCCCGCTAACCAACCCCAATACCCTTTTAATTGAAAACTTAGTGCGTATAGAGTGAAAACAAGAAAAAACAGGAGAGGGGAATATGCCCAAAAGAATCGCGTAAAAGAAGAAGGGATTGGACTAAGCAAAAGAAAAATAAAAAGAAATGATGCAATTAGCAAACTTGCAAAATAACGATAAAAATACTGACTACCCTTCATAATTTTAATTACTCAATCTGATGTAGGTGTGCTTGTGATATCTGGTGTATTTGTTGGCCACGGCGTATAAGTTGCCCCAAGTGTAGGACGTGGTGTTGATGTAGATGGAGGAGATAGCGTGGGCGTATTGGAAATCGCTGTCGTGGAAAGAGGCATTGGCGTTGATATGAGAGTCGCTGTTGGTGTTGGCGTAGTTGGGGGCTGTAGCATATACCAGGCAAAGCCAATCACGACAGAGAGTGCGAATAAGAAGGCAATCACGCCACCAACAATCAATGCCAAGGGCGGTTTACTTTTATTTATTAGGCCTTTTCCTTTTTTAGGAACAGATAATAAAACGACTGTAATATTGTCGTGTCCGCCACGCTGATTGGCGGTATCGACCAGTTTCTGTGCAGCAGCTTCAAGGTTTTTCGAAGATCGTACAATCTCCAAGATTTCGTCATTCCAGACTAAATCTGTCAAGCCATCGCTGCATAGAAGTAAGCTATCACCTGCCTTCAAACGAAGGCCTTGGTTTTTTCTCTCAGCTTTTCCTTCTTCATCATCAGAATCAGCGTGTAAACGGAGCCTGAAATCTACTTCGGGAGGATTCTGTCCGCCAACATATTGACGAATTACATGTGCATTTGGATGGTCACGTGCTTGCTCAGGTGTCAGGACGCCCTTATCTAAAGCCTCCTGAATCCAGGTGTGGTCAGTGGTTAATTGCTGAATCACCGCGCCGCGCATTAAATATAGACGTGAATCTCCAACGGATCCCGCATATAAACGGTTACCAACAATCCATGCACAGACACAGGTTGCACCCATCCCTTGCTTTTTCTCATCTTTTTCTGAAAGATTTGCAACGGCCTGGTTTGCCCCCTCAACAGCTTCTTTAATACTTTTCAAAGGGTCTTCGGTATCACCCTCTGCAATAGCCTGGCTAACATAATCTACAACCATTTCGGCAGCGATTTCTCCTGCGAGATGACCACCGATTCCGTCTGCAACAATTGCAAAAAGGGTCGGAGTAGAATCGTCTTCACCAAGGAGATAAGAAGAAATCGCATAACGGTCTTCGTTATTCTTCCCCTTTTTCATCCCCTTATGGCTTTGGGCGGCAACAAAAAGATGCGCTCGTTCAGCAGGAATCATGATACCGCCTTCTCTACAACGATCTCAGCCTTCTGCTTTTTCAGCGGCTTTGCTGTTGTAAATTGATAGCGTAACATCCCAAAATGGATCACATCTCCGTGTGCCAACTCTTTTCCGATCTGATCAACTTCTTCAAAATTGACCCATGTCCCGGCAACAGACTCTTTATCGGAGACGATAAATCCTCCCGCTTCATTTTGACTTAGCTGGGCGTGGAGTGGTGAGATGGTGGGATGATCGAGAACGAACGCGACCTTAACAGGATCAGTGCCAAAGGAAATTTTTTCGCCAGTCAACGGGATCGGTTTCCCCGTGCCCGAATTTCCATTACCGTTTAAACGTGTTAAATAGGCAGAAGCCCTTACGCGTTGTTGGCGTGTTGTCCAGCCTGGCAAAGGGATTCTTCGTTTTTGGTTATCTTCATTCTTTAGTGCAGGGATGGGTTGCGAGACAGGGTCGAAGGAGGCTTTTTTCTCTTTTCGTCGCGTAGCAAATGTACGGATACCGCGTCTTCCGCCGACCAAGAGGATCGCCGCGAGAAAAAGTCCGGCCAACGTGACCACGCCTATTGTAAGGGCGAAACTATTCCGTCCAAAAAAGGCGAGCATCCCTGTTGGGGGTTGCACAAGAGTCAGCGTGAGCGGAACGCCCAAGCTCATCTTTGTTAATCCCAGAGAATCTTCTACTTCGATTTGCAAAGAGTGTTCGCCACTGCTGAGATATTCGCTAATATCCCATTTGAATTGGTTGAAAGGGGGCGAGGTGATTTCGGTGACCATTTCATCATCTACAAAAAGTGCGACGCGCGTGATCTCGCGCGGATGCCCATCTGGAAATTCGATGAGGATATCTATGGGCTGTTCTATAGGGAATAATAACTCTGTATTATAAGGATCGTCTTCGGGGGCTTGGCGCACGATTTGTGAAGGCGGGGAGAGGAGCATTGGGTTTGGCGGCTGGATTTCGACCGAGAAACTCTGCTCGGTGGAGAGAAGGTTGAGGTCTCCGAAATGTACCTGTGCTACCAAGTTATGATTACCGCCCACGGATAATTGCGATTCATATTTGAAAGTATATACGTGCCGCAGGTGGGAAAAATAGCTTTCAGGGTCTGGGAGGGTTTCTATGCCAGAGAAGGCAAAGAAATCTCCACCAGTTTGGATGGCTAAAGATTTCAACGCGTTTGCACTAAAGTGGACAAAATAAGCGTCCGAATCGATGAACCAAACATTGACCCGTGTTCCCAGAAGAGCGGCGCGTTGGGCTAGTTTTTCTAATGTGTCAACGGTGGTTTGGTCGGGGAGGTGCGGGGTGAGGAAGAGAATGCTGCGTTTCATCCCCGCTTGTGAGCCTTGTTGCCCTTCAAGGATGTCTAGCGCAAAGGATAGAGATTGCAAGTTGGGGACTGCAGCGCGGGCATCGGGTTGATAGGAAACAAAACTATTGCGCCATTCACTCGGTGTTGTATTAACGAGAATGGGGTCTGTGGTGGCAACAAGGCTTAGTTCATCTTGTGGCTCAAGCGGGCGAGCTTCTGCCCATAGGCGCAAGGATTCGACGACACGTTCGTAGCGTGAAATGCCGAGCGTATCTCGTGTATCCATTGGTGGACCAGGGTTAATGGCAACAACGATTTGCGCGCCGACTTCTTGCTCGGTCAGCTCGCTGATCGGGATGGGGTTGCCATCCTCCTGTGCGGTGAGATTTGCCGCGTCTATAGCGGAAACAAATTTACCATCCGCGCCGTAGACGTCCAAGAGAGCGGTAATTGTGGGGAAGGATTCTGCATCCACATTAATGATCTCCGCCCGCGCAGATTCCTGCGCGCGGACGTGAAATCCGCCTGCCAAGAGGAGGGCTGTTATAAAGATTGCAGATATGACTTTACGCATATTCTATAATTGTATCTTCTTTTGGGATTTCTGGGGTTTGTTCTGTGATTTGAAGATAGAAGAGAGTCCAGACGGCTTGAACGTAAGTGGTGAGGATACCGTTGGCAACGAGAGAGATGGGCAAATAGGCGACAATGCATAAGCCCATGAAGATGAGCGGTTGCATGGATTGGGCACCATCTAAAACGAAAGCGATCATACCCGGGACGACGACGATGAGAATGGGTAATGCGATGATGACACCGACAACAGCAGAAATGATGAAGAGGATGATCGCGATTAAAATGAGATGCCCGAGATTGCTTTTGAAAACTTCCCAGCCACGCATAAGAGATTCTGAAATCCCGCGGTCTTCAATGATCATTGCGTTTTGGGCTTGTTGAACGATCATTCCAAAAATAAGGGCAAAAAGAAAGAGACAGCAAAATATAACGCAAATTGCGGGAATAAAGCCGACGAGGAATTCTTCTGCGATATTGGCATTATCTGCGCTTATGGCTACGAAAATCCCTGCGCCGACAAGCCCTACAATGACAATAATAAAGGGGAGGCTGACGAGGAAATTCATCCCGAAGAATCGCCAAAAACGGGATGTGCCATCTTTGAAGAGTTCGCCAAAGCTGAGGCTTTCTGCGCCTACTTCGGCTCTGTAGATTCCGCTGATCAAGCCAACTCTGCCTATGGTGCTCAGGAAGGCTGTCAGGATAATGAGCAGTAGGATAAAAACGATAAGCCCGATGATTACAGCCGGTTGCGCTAGAAAGGTGAGCGCTTTATCGCTAAATTCGATCAGCTCTGGGGGCATTCCGTCCATATCTTGCGAAGTATTTGCGTTGCTGCTCCCACCATTATTGCCATTTGAGCCGCATCCTGCAAGGATACCGAAAATCCAGAGGACTTTATATTTCCATGTGATTTTCCAAGCACGAGTGAGGGCGTATCCATAATCCATGATTTACTCCTAATCTTCAGAAGGTTCAGCGGTGATATTGAGATAGGTCAACATCCATGCAGCGTTGGCGTAGGTTAATCCTAACCCTTGAATCAAACTCATGACGGGAATGAGAATAGCCATAAGAATTGCAAAGGGCTGGAAGAAAGTACTTGGGTCGGGAATTGAGTTTGTCATATCTGCTGAAAAAATAAAGGCAAATTGTGCCACTTGCATTGGGAGCATAACGATCATGGTCAAAACCCATTGAACAAAGACGAGAATAATTCCCATCAATACCAGTTGCCAGAATTTTTGCTTCATCACTTCCCAAGCATGTTTGAGTGCGTCAAAAACCCCCACATCTTCTGCGATGACGGTTGCCATGGCGAGCGAGGCGTATAGATAGGCGATAAGCTCTAAGGGAATAATGAGCAAGAAAAGGGGCATCAAACAGATAAAGCCAAGCCCAGCGGTGACTGCCCCCACCAGGGCACCAAAAAACATGATGATTCCAAAAAAGGCGAAGATCAGAAAGAAAACGAGAAAGAATACGCCGAAGACTCGCCCAAGATAGGGAAGGGTGGCTTCCCATAATTCATTAAAAGAAATTGAATCTTCTCTTTTTTCTAGATCGAAAGTCCCTTTCAAAACACCCGCAAAGCTAAGCGCCATTAATGCATAAGAAAGTATTGTGAATGCAAAAATAGCGACAATAAATAAAATAATAAAAATGAGATTTATATCTGGCTCAGAGGCATAAGGATTAAAAAAGAAAGGGAAGTTTTCTTCGTTGAAAAAGAAGAAAAACCCGCCCATGATCAGCCCCATTATTATGCTCGGAATCGCCATCATGAATCCAAACCAAATGATGACTTTATGTTTCCAGATTGTCTGCCAAGAATTCTTGAGTACTTTGCTGTAATCCATCAATTGCTCCTGTTGCCACTCCGTTAATACTCACAATATCATACACGAGGGGAGGGATTCCGTCTACTTTGCTGACTGATGATGAACTAAGGAATTTTCTCACTTCCCTGAAATGCCCCATGCTCTAAAAAATGGATTGTCTCCTCAGACACTGTCTTATTCAACATGATGAAAGGATGACTTACAGGGAGAACCAGAAAATCTGCCATGCCTTCTAATTTTGCATTTTCAACAGAAAACCTGCCATCGTTTTCGCCTTCGATCAGTCTCGACAAAAGAGGATTCACTGTCCGATTCCCTGCAATGATGCCGAGTTGAAAGGGAGCGGGACCCAATGATTTGGGAAGGCTTTTTGCGGACGTGCCAAGCTGCTCTCCGGCAGGGCCGTTGAAGGCGCGGAACCAAGCCCATTTTGAGAGTGTTTCGGCGACTTCACTTCCGGCATTGGGAGGGGCAAGCATAACGACGCGCCCAATCCTGAAATCTGGATTTGAATCCGCTATCTGACGGACGATGATGCCGCCGAGAGAATGAGTTACGAAGTGAGTTGGCTCATCTCTATTTAGAATTGCAGGCAAGACGAAATCTGTGGCGAGTTTTTCAACCGGATATTTGAATGAAGGGTAGGAGAGATTAACGGGATCATAGCCAGCCTTCGCAAGCTGATTAGCCAAATAGGCCATTGAAAGGGATGCGCGGCCGAGGCCATGCAGGAGGACGACTTTGGTTGGGTTTCTTCTTTTTTCGGTCATTTAGATTCTATGAATTGAATGAGACTTGACAACTAATTCTATCGCATGATACTATATCGCTAGACGATATACCGAAAGGTGATATAAAAGAATATGAGCATAAATTATAAAAAGTACCTTCCTCTGACAGAATCTACAGCTTATATTCTCCTTGCATTAGCTGAGCCTTTGCATGGATATGGCGTGATGCAAAAAGTGGAAACGATGAGTCAGGGCACGGTCAAGATCGGCCCGGGCACATTATATGGCGCATTCTCTACACTGGAAAAAGAAGCTTTGATCATCAAAGTGGAGGAGGCAAAGCGCCGTAAAACATATACCCTGACAGAGAAGGGGAAAGCGTTGCTCAAGGAGCATATTCGGCGAGTTGAGATATTGCTGGAAAATGGACTGTCGACGAAGGATTGGCAGTAAGGAGAAAGTTATGAGTACGATGAAGAAGTTTCACTGGTTTTGGGCTTGGGATGATGAGAAGGAAGAAGCTTGGTTGCGACAAATGGCGCAGGAGGGCTGGCACTTCAAATCTGTGAGTTTGCCTGGAAGCTATATATTTGAAAAAGGGGAAGCTATTGATTATGTCTATAGACTAGATTATTTTGTTGACCGTAAAGATATGCCCGCCTACTTGCAGATATTTGAAGATACAGGCTGGGATTATCTCGGTGAGATGAGTGGTTGGCAATATTTTCGTATTGAGAGTCATGATGGAAATGCACCGGAAATTTATAGTGATAAAGCTTCGAAAGCAAAGAAATATGAGCGCTTGATCCTGTATTTGGTCATCTTCCTGCCCATATTTCTCAGTATGATGAATATCACCAGTCGGGGTGATGCGGGGTATCTACGCTTCTTCTCTTTCTTTGCAGAAGCCTTTATGCTGCTCTATATTTATGCAATGGTGCGGTTGATTCATCGGGTTACGAATTTGAAGAAGAAGGTCTAGCGCAAGACTATAAATTTGACGAATCAAAAAGGATTTATATTGATATGTAAATCCTTTTTCTTTATCTCTTCTATTATTCAAACTACGTCGATCCGTATCTGTGCGAGCGAGATTGAAATCTCTGCTTAAAATCAAAGCCCGTTTAAACGGACTTCCCATCTCAGCCGAAAACTCATTTTCTGGCTGGCGGCGTAGTGCTCCGACTCATCCACATGTCTGACAAAAATATCGTCCATCACACCATACCAATGTGCAACGATCTCGGCTATTCAATCTGAGTTCTATAAAATTTCCCGAACAGATAAAGTTTGTTGTCCGGATGGAGGGTTAAGGATGATAGGATCTTCCACAGAGACAATGACATTATCATCAGATACAAAGTCTTCCTCATCTTTGTTAAGTTCTACCCACCCATGTTCTGGAAGTCGAGGAGGAATTACAATTTTCAACTCGACAATCTCAACATTCCCTGTAAGTTGATTACGGATACCTGTAAATTCTATTGTTTCTAATTCGTTACGTAAAAAATGACGATTTACAGTATATGCTAGTTTAAGATCAGTTGTATTTCTCCAGCCTTTTTCTGCAAAAAACTGATATTCGTTATCTTCTAATTCAATAACATGTGTCTTGTTAGGTTCCTTTGATAGCTTATTTTCATTCCACTGCCCCACAAAAATATCGAGAACGGAAAATTCTTCATGGTTATGCAGATAACGACATTTCCACTCGCTAATATTTATTCCAATAGAATCTCCCGCTTTTAGCTCCATGAGAGCTGAGAACTGAACGTACGGCTGTAAACGTATCCAGACTATTGGAACTCGAAGTGTTGTTCTCCAATCCTTGCTTTCAGCATCATGTGCGCTGCATAAATCAATACCAATCGATTTCGCAAATGTTTGTGCTGCCTTAGTAAACCCAGCATTAAAAATGAGTACTCCTTTAGATGCACGAACGTCTTTTATCACACTTGCAAATTCACCAATAGTATTGACATCTAATGGGCGTGAATTTGTTTTTGCTTGGACTATAACAAGAAATTCACACCCCGCTTCTCGAAAGCGAATGCTAACATCAACCTGTCTTTTTATTCCACTCTTAACACCAAGAATAAAGTCATTATGAGTAACAGTTGCTTTTGGAGATAATGTTTGATAAATCTGTGCAATCATTTTTTCAAAATCTAGCCATTTTACTCCCACTCAATCGTCCCCGGCGGCTTGCCCGTAATATCATAAACCACCCGATTAATCCCCTCCACCTCATTCACAATGCGGCTAGAAATCTTTGCCAAGACCTCATGCGGGATGCGCGTCCACTCTGCCGTCATAAAATCTTCGGTCGTGACAGCGCGGATGGCTACCGCCTCCTCATAAGTCCGCGAATCGCCCATCACGCCCACCGAGCGGACATTCAGCAAAACGGCAAAGGCTTGCGATGTCTCCGCGTCCTTGCCGATCATCCCGGCGTTGCGTAATTCCTCGCGCAAAATCGCATCCGCTTTACGCAAACGCGCCACTCTCGGCTTCGTCACCTCCCCTAAACAGCGGATCGTCAGCCCCGGTCCCGGGAAAGGTTGCCGCCAAACCAATTCCTCCGCCAGCCCCAACGCCTCGCCCACCGCGCGCACCTCATCCTTGAACAAATAGCGCAAAGGCTCAACCAGCGCAAATTCCATATCCTCCGGCAAACCGCCCACATTATGATGGCTCTTGATTTTCTCCGCCTTATTTCTATCTGGCGCAGAAGATTCGACCACATCGGGGTAAATTGTCCCCTGCACCAAAAATTTTGGCTGACCAAGAGACTTCGCTTGTTCCTCGAAAATCCGAATAAATTTCTCGCCCACAGCTCTGCGTTTTTCTTCCGGATCGGTGACCCCAACCAGCGCGCCTAAAAATTCATCTTCTGCATCCACAGCAATTAATTCTGCCCCCAGATGTTCGCGGAATGCGGATACGACTCCCGCCGATTCATTTTCCCGCATCAGCCCGGTATCTACATATACTGAGACGAGTTGGTCGCCGATTGCGCGATGCACCAACGCCGTCGCGACGGATGAATCTACCCCGCCACTAACAGCGGAGAGAACGCGCTTGTCCCCAACTTGCTGACGGATTTCTTCAACTTTTGATTCGATGATAGACTCCGCCGTCCAATTCGGTGTTGCGTTGCAAATTTCGACTGCGAAACGCCGCAAAATTTCGCTTCCGCTGGGCGTATGATGCACTTCGGGGTGAAATTGGACGCCATAATAATTGTGCTCTAGATCGCCCATCGCTGCCACAGGGCTATTCCCCGATTTTGCAAGAGAGATGAAACCCTCTGGCAATCGCGTAATTCTGTCTCCGTGTGACATGAGAGCGTGGAATTCAGGAGTAGGGAGTAGGGGAGTAGAATCTGTTAATTTAACGGTAGCCACCCCAAATTCACGTTCGCTCGAAGGGTCAACTTGCCCTCCCAAAGCATGGGTGAGGGCTTGCATCCCATAGCAGATTCCCAGAATCGGGAGTCCCGAATCCAGAATATAATCTGCAATTTGGGGAGCACCTTCGGCGTAAACAGACGCGGGACCGCCCGAAAGGATAAATCCCCGTGGATTGATTGCGAGAACCTGCTTGGCGGGCGCATCGAAGGGAAAAAGCTCGCAATACACATTGTTTTCACGCACACGGCGGGCGATGATCTGAGCATATTGTGAGCCGAAATCGAGAATAGCGATTGATGCAGTCATATCAGTTTCCAGTATTCAGTAATTGGTCTTCTGCTTGTACGACTGATTCCCGAATACTGCTTACTGTCAGTTAGTCACAAAAAACAATTTCATCATAATCAATAGACTTTAGACAAGCCAGCGATTTTACAGGGAAACCAAGTTTTTCCAATTCTGCACGCCCTTTTGAGTAGCCTTTTTCGATTAATGTTCCCACACCAACAACGCTTGCACCTGCGAGTTCGGCGAGACGGACTAAGCCTAAAATGGTCGCGCCACTGGCGAGGAAATCATCTATGATAAGCACTTTTTCACCACCACTGAGATATTCAGGAGAAACGATTAGCTCAACGGTGCGCCCCTTTGTATGAGAGGGTGCGAGCGTCAGAAAAACCTGGTCGGGCATGGTGACTGGTTTTCGCTTCCGGGCGTAGACTACGGGCATATCCATATATTTGCCTGCCATCACCGCGGGTGCAATACCGGAGATTTCGGCGGTTAAGATTTTGGTCGCGCCAATGTCGGCGAAGAGTTTAGCAAATTCTTTGCCAGCTTCGTCCATCAATTGGGCGTCTACTTGGTGGTTAACGAATCCATCCACTTTTAGGATGCCATTACCGAGATATTCACCTTCGGCTTGAATACGATCTTTGAGTGTTTGCACGGGGGAGTCTCCTTTTTTAGACATCAGACTTCAGACATCGGACTTTAGTCTTCTGATGCCTTAGAGCTGAGGTCTAAAGTCTTTTTTATTGTACAACGCAAATCTGCTCTTGTGTTAGAATCCGCCTCGTGATGAAAAAAGAAAACACCTTATTATTAGCGTCGCAGTCTCCACGCCGACGTGAGCTATTATCTTTTACTGGTTTGGGGTTTGATGTCGCATCTGCAGATGTGGATGAGGGCATTTTGCCCGATGAAGAGACTGCGAGTTATGTTTTGCGATTGGCAGAAGCGAAGGCGCGGGCATCCGCATCTCAGCCCTCACCCTCCGCCCTCTCCCAAGGGGAGAGGGGACTTGTCGTCATCGGCTCTGATACAGCCGTCGTAGATGCTGGGGAAACCCTCGGCAAGCCTCAGGACACGCGCGAAGCGGAGTCGATGTTGCGGCAGTTGCGCGGGCGTACACACCAAGTCTACACAGCGATAGCGATTTACGATGAGACATCCGATAAAGGTTTTTCTGAATTATGTATTAGCGATGTGCCGATGCGGGAATATAGTGATGATGAGATGAGCGCTTATATCCAGACGGGTGACCCGATGGATAAGGCGGGCGGGTATGCTATTCAGCACCCTGAGTTTCAGCCTGTGGAAAGTTTTGCGGGATGTTTCGCGAGTGTGATGGGCTTGCCGCTTTGCCATTTGGCACGGATTTTGAAGAAAGTGGATGTTGATGTGCAAGCGGATTTGCCGTTGGTTTGTCAATCTTCTTTAGGCTATGAATGTACGATCTCCGACGCAGTTTTGCTCGGTGAAAATCTTGGATAATAAAATGAAAAGTAAACTTACGCAATTCTTTAGTGTTTTTATGGGTTCTGTTTTTTTGTTAAGTGCTTGTTCTTCTGGTGCAATTTCTAACCCAGAAACAGCAGTGACTTTGCCAAGCCCGATAGTAACGGTTGATTCTGCGCCAGACGCACGAGCGGCAATGACGCTTTTTCTTGAAGCTTATAAGGTTGAAAACTACGCCACGATGTATGGCATATTAAGCGAGCTAAGTCAGGATGCAATTTCACAGGAAGATTTCACAACACGCTATAAAGAAACTTTGAATGCGATCAGTTTGACTGAGATTGAAACAGAAATTCTTTCCTCGCTAATGAACCCCTATGCTGCGCAAGTTGCTTTTCGTGTTATATATAAAACCGTTCTCGCAGGAGATATCACGCGTGATATGGTTGCGAATTTAACACTTGAAGGTGATCAATGGCATGTCCAATGGGATGAGGGGTTGATCATGCCTGAGCTTATTGGCGGAAATAAGCTCGTAATGGATTATCGCTCGCCTTCACGCGGCGAAATCTACGATCGCAATGGCGAGCCAGTTGTTGCCCATACAGATGCTGTCGCTTTGGGGGTTATCCCGGGACAAATCAATCAAGAAACCGCATGGCAACTACATAATCAATTAAGCAACGTAACCGAACTTACTCCTGAGGGCGTTGCTGCTCTTTATGAAAATGCCGGCGCAGATTGGTATGTTTCGGTTGGGGAAACTACTGCTGATGAAGCTCAACGTCTATTGAGTGCTAATTTGGGCGGTTTATATATTACGCCTTATTCAGCACGTTATTATTTCAACGGAGGGGTTGCGCCACAGACCATAGGCTATTTGCTTTCGATCTCTCCAGAAGAATTGGAAGACTATTTGCGCCGAGGCTACGGGGGCGATGAGAAAATAGGTGATGCTGGTTTAGAGAAATGGGGCGAAGAATATCTCACAGGCACACATGGTGGCTCTTTATATGTGGTTAACCCTGAAGGCGCAATTATTACTCGTTTAGCGCAAAGTGACCCTGGCCCATCCTCATCTCTTCATCTGACCATTGATCGTGAACTCCAAGTCCATGCTCAAAATGCTTTGCGAGGATTTCGCGGGGCAGCCGTTGTGCTTGAACGAGACACTGGACGCGTTTTAGCGATGGTTTCTTCTCCGGGCTTTGACCCGAATCTTTTTGAACCGACCAACGCCAATAATGATGGACTAACAGCATTGCTTAGTAATACGGATCAGCCCTTGGTCAATCGTGCCACGCAGGGGCAATATCCGCTCGGATCGGTTTTCAAAGTCATTACCTTTTCTGCCGCTCTCTCCAGTGGTTTGTATACCGCCGACACAACCTACGCATGCGGCTATGATTTTGTCGAATTGCCCGATCGCACTCTCCATGACTGGACTTGGGAGCATTGTCAGACTGAAATTCAAACCTCCTTTGCAACCGACCCTGAGAATGCATTGACTCTAAACACTTGCCCCACCAAACCTAGTGGAGATTTAACCCTCTCTGAAAGTCTGATGCGTTCCTGTAACCCCTACTACTGGCATATTGGATTGGATTTATATAGCTCCGAACGAACACAGGATATCGCCAACATGGCGCGCGCCTTTGGACTTGGGCAGGCTACCGGTTTAGGACAGGTTGCCGAATCCGAGGGCTTGATCGAAGACCCAACAGACGCGATCCAAGCAGTGAACCAGGCCATTGGGCAGGGTACCGTTCTTGTTACGCCTTTGCAAGTAGCTACTTTCATGGCAGCTCTTGGTAATGGAGGCACACTTTATCGCCCACAAGTGATTGAAAGCATCCAAAGCCTCGAAGGCGACGCCACTGCTGTTTTCAAACCAGAAGCACGCAGTACGCTGCCTCTTTCACCAGAATATCTGCAAATCTTGCAAGACGCGATGATCAGCGTGATCAAAGATTCGCGTGGTACAGCCAATGGACGTTTACGCGGTTATGTTATCCCGACCGCTGCTAAAACAGGCACAGCCGAATCAGGTGATGGCCTGCCTCATGCCTGGTTTGCTGGGTATACGATGGCAGAGGAAAATACCGGTCTTCCGGATATTGCCATTGCGGTTGTACTTGAGAACGCTGGTGAAGGCTCTGACTTCGCCGCACCTGCTTTTCGCCGTATCGCAGAATCTTATTATTATGGCAGACCACAATCAACGTATTGGTTTGAGACAGAAATTGGTGTAAGATATACACCTACTCCCTTTGGTTGGTTTCCATCACCAACGCCGGATAAAAAATGAACGAAAAAACGCTTCAGGGGCTGATCATAAAATCTCAATCGGGTTTCTTCGATGTTAAAACAACGGAAGCAAACCCAATCTCCTGTCAGTTGCGGGGACGTCTAAAACAGGGCGGTCGCAAAGGTGATCTCCTCGCTGTAGGTGATCGCGTCCGAATCAGCATCCTCCCTGAAGGAACGGGGATGATTGAAGAAATCCTCCCGCGTGAGCGTGCCATCGTTCGAATGGATCCTCGCCCGCGCGGCCTTTATAAACAGATTCTCCTTGCAAATCCCGATCAGGCAGTTTTTGTTTTTGCTTGCACCAACCCCTCTCCGCGATTGCGCATGTTAGATAGATTTCTCGTCATTGCTGAACAACAGGAAATCCCCGCCGTGATCGTTGCCAATAAAGTTGATTTGCTCGGGGAAGAAGAAGCCAAAAAAATTTTTGGGCATTATGCAAAAATTGGCTATAAAGTGCTTTATACCTCTGCACAAGAAAAAACAGGCATAGATATTTTGCGCTATACGCTCGAAGGTAAACTTTCTGCCTTGGCAGGGCCTTCAGGCGTTGGAAAATCAAGCCTGATGAACACCATGCAACCGGGCTTAGGATTGGAAGTCGAAGAAATTAGTCAATCACTTAATCGCGGCAAACACACCACCAATTTTCGCCAACTTTTGCCTCTCGAGGGAGGCGGTTACGTTGCCGACACCCCCGGTTGGAAAGCCCTCGCCCTCTGGGATACAGAGCCAGAAGAACTCGATGGCTATTTCCCCGAAATTGCGCAACTCGTCCCTTTATGCCGTTTCAACGACTGCTCCCACGTCCACGAACCGGGTTGCGCCGTGCTAGATGCCGTTCGTAGTGGTGAGCTTCATAGCGAACGCTTCAACTCCTTTATACGTATGCGGGATGGCTTGTCGAATAAAAGATAAGGGAGACCCGAAAGGTTTTCTCAGGTTCAAAACACAATATCATGCTTTTACTTCCCCAAAATATAATTTTATAATGCATCTCAGGAAACCTTTCGGGTCTTTAAATGGCTGAAAACTGGAATTTACTTGGACATGACTGGGCGGTAGTTATGCTCCGTCAGCATGTTGCCAAATCAACACAGCGTCATGCCTATCTCTTCACGGGTTCGCCCGGGTTGGGACGCAGGTCTCTGGCTTTAGCATTTGCGCGTTCCCTAACTTGCTTGCAGCCCCCCGCCCTTGGAGAATCTTGTGGCGTCTGCCGCGATTGCCGCCAATTTACATTGATGCAGCACCCCGATCTAAATATCATTCAGGCTGAAAAAGAGGGCGGTATTCTAAAAGTAGACCAAATCCGTGAGTTGCGTAAAAATGTTTTATTCTCCCCCTACCAAGCTAAATATAAAATTGTTCTCTTATTACGTTTTCAAGAGGCAAATCCCAGTGCGGCGAATGCGCTCCTGAAAACCCTTGAAGAAGCGCCCAGCAAAGTTATTCTGCTCCTGACAGCCGATAATACCGAGCAACTTTTACCCACCATCGTCTCACGTTGTGAAGTCCTGCGCTTACGCCCCTTACCCATCCCTTGTGTGGAGAGCTTCCTTAAAGAAAAGGGAGCAACTGAAGAAAAAGCCGAACTCCTCGCCCATCTCTCTGTGGGGAGACCTGGCTACGCCCTTCGACTCTTGGAAGATGAAACTTCCCTTGATTTTCGTAATGAAAAACTGGATGAGTTCAGAACTCTTCTAGGCGCCTCACGTGTGGAGCGTTTTGCCTACGCCGAAAAACTGGCTAAAGATAAAGAGGAATTTCGAGAAACCCTCCTCCTCTGGCTCTCCCTCTGGCGGGATGTGATGCTCCTCTCCGCAGGTGATGAAGAAAGTATCGTCAATATTGATCAAAGAGAACAGATAGAAAATCTCGCAAATAAGCTTTCTCTCGCAGACGCAAGGAAAATGCTCACAACTGTAGAAAGCGGAATCGGGCAACTCAAGCGCAATGTCAACGCACGCTTACTGGCAGAGGTTATCTTGCTGGATTTTCCAAAAAATTGAATTTAGGGAACAAATTGGAGTTTTATGAAATCCCTTTGGCTTGAAAACGAAACCCTCTCCTACAGCGAAAACACGCCCAAGCCTGTTCGAGCGGACGAAGCTCTTATCCGCGTACGGTTGGCAGGAATTTGCGGCACAGATCTTGAGATGGTGCGCGGTTATTATCCTTTTACGGGTGTTCCAGGGCACGAATTTGTAGGCGAAGTCCTTGAAGCAGAAGATAAACGTTGGATTGGGCAACGCGTAGCCGGTGAAATCAACGTATCTTGTGGGGAGTGTGAGCAATGCCAAGGAGGACGTAAATCGCATTGTGAGAATCGGACGGTACTTGGGATTACAGATCGCGACGGGATTTTTGCCGAGTACGTTACGCTCCCGACCCAGAACTTGCATCGCGTACCCGATTCAGTTTCTGACGAGAAAGCTGTTTTTACAGAACTGCTTGCCGCTGCGCTAGAGATACCACAACAGGTACATATTCGCCCCACAGATCGGATATTAGTGATCGGTGCTGGGAGATTTGGGCAATTGATCGCGCAAGTTTTGCAACTCACAGGCGCAGATTTACACGTGGTGGCACGCCATCCGCAACAACAAAATTTGCTTAAAGAGCGCGGTATCAGGTTGATCGCTGGAGAAGATGTAAAACCCCAAAGATGGGATGTAGTGGTAGATGTAACGGGCTCGGCATCCGGTTTTGGGTTGGCGAGGCAAGCCATTCGTCCGCGTGGGACGCTTGTGATGAAATCCACGTATAAAGGTGAGATGCAAGTCAACTTCTCATCCATTGTGGTGGACGAAATTAATATTGTCGGCTCGCGTTGTGGTCCCTTTGCCCCGGCATTGCGTTTGCTTGAAAGCGGAGAAATCTACCCACTGGGTATGATTGCAGCTGAGTATCCGCTTAATCATGGCTTGGAGGCTTTTGAGAAAGCAGCCGAGCGCGGCGTATTGAAGGTGCTACTTAGGCCTTAAATTCAAAATCCCCGTTCCTTTCAAAGGAACGGGGATTTTTTTGTTATAAGAATCAGTCTCGTGTGGAGCGCAAGGGCAGCCGAATGATGAAGGATGTTCCCTTGCCAGATTTACTCTTGACTTCAATTGAGCCTTTATGCCCCTGAACGATCTGCTTGCTGATTGAAAGCCCCAGCCCCGTGCCAGCTACTTTGCTTTCTGTTTCGTGAACGCGGAAAAACTTTTTGAAAAGATGTGGCATGGCTTCTTCGGGAATTCCATAGCCGGTATCTTTCACGGTCAGGCGTATTTGCTCTTTCTCTTTTCTTGCCTCTAAGGTCACTGTTCCATTGGATCGATTATATTTGATGGCATTACTGAGCAAATTTAAGATCACTTGTTTAATTTTATTCGGATCTGCTTGAAGGGAAGGAAAATCTGAAGGCATATCAATTTCTACCTCGATATTTTCCTCGGCAGCTTTTGTTTGCATGATCTCGCGGCATTCGTTGAAAAGTTTTTCTATGGAAAAAGTCTCGTAATGAAAGTGAGTGCGACCAGATTCTAGCCGTGAAAGATCGAGAAAGGAAGAGGCGAGCGCACTAAGCCGCAGGGTTTCTGAATGGATATTATTGACAATCTGATCATGCTGCTTCGGAGAAATTTCTGGTCGCAAGAGGAGATAGGTAGCAGTGCTGAGGGATGCAAGAGGCGTGCGCAACTCGTGAACAAATTCCGATATAAGATCAGATTGCTGGAAGAGACGTGTGTTGTCGATTGCGACTGCAGCTTGCGCGCCCAAAACGAGCAGTAGTTCCTCGTCAACATCGGTGAAATGACCTTCTTTTTTATTCAGTACCTCCAACACACCGATAATTTTATCTTTCGTTATCATCGGCACCCCTAAAATCGATTGGGTGGCATAACTTGTCGCGTTTTCAACGCCATCAAAATAACGTGAGTCGTCTTGCACATCTCCAATACGAACGGGTTCGCGATGAGTGACTATCCACCCAGCGATGCTGCCTTCGAGAGGGACATCCACCCCTCGCATATTAGGCAATTCCATATTGGTTGCAACTTGAAAGTGGAGTTGTCTTGCCACGTCGTCGTAGAGCAAAATAGAGGCTTCTTCCGCATTAGCTATTTCGGCGGCAACTCTCACAATCCGATAGAGAAGCGTATCCAAATCAAGAGTGGATGCAAGGTCGCGAGAGATTTCAATTAGGCGGCGGTAGTCTGCCAGGTTTTGGGTTTTAGTATCCACTGGTGAGCACCTGTTTTGATAGCGCAGGAAGCAAAGTTGCGGCATCTTGGGTAAAAATAATATCAGCACGCACGTCGAGGTAGGTAGGGGTCTGGTTGAGGATGATGAGATGTCCGCCACGATCGAGGGTTTGCATGGGTAGCCCAGCAACAGGTAAGACCTCGAGCGAAGAACCGATTACGAGCATTAGGTCACAATTGCGGGCAGAACTTTGGGCTTTTAGCCATTCTTTTTGAGGAAGTTGTTCGCCAAAGAGGATTACGTCTGGTTTGAGGATAGCATTGCAGTCGGGGCAGTATGGCACCGTTTTATCTTCAACAAAAGACTTTAGAAAAAGAGCTGACTCAAACTGATGAAAACATTGCGTACAAGAGAGAGTGCGCAGTGTACCGTGCATCTCGATCACGTTTTTAGAGCCTGCTTTTTGATGCAAGACATCAATATTTTGAGTGATAACCGCATCTAGGTGCCCAGCATTTTCAAGTTCTGCAAGAGCGACGTGAGCTGTATTTGGCGTCGCGTTAATGATTTTATTGGCGAGAGGACGAAACCAGTTATAGAAGCGGAGTGGTTTGTAGCGGAAAGAGGAGAGAGAGGCGACTTCCATTGCTTCGCTTTTTGCCCATAGCCCAGTTCCCTCCGAGCGAAAGTCAGGAATGCCGGATGGGGTAGATATCCCCGCTCCAGTCAGAACAACAGGATGTTTTGCTTGCATCAAAAGCTCTGCCGCTAATTCAATTTTCTTAGCAACTTGGCCAGCAAGCTCTTTCATTCCTTCTTTTCCTCGCTCTTTGCCTTGTTCTCAGAGATGATTTCCACCATTTTTTTGAACTGTTGGTTGGTCATGCTTTCTGGTTCATGCAGGATTGCGGTTGTATTTAAGTTAATTGCCTGAAAGAATAACTCAGGTGCGGGAGTGAGTGTCACGGCAATAGGGAAGTCAATCGTTTCTTTAACTTGGTTTAGTGAGAGGAGCATATCGGAACGCATTCGATTGTTGAGAACGAGAATAATCTGCTTTTCTTCTATACCTAGCTCAAGAAGGTTTTCGATCAATATTTTTGAATGGGCTATAGAGTTTGAAAAACCTTCTATGACGACCATAATTTGATCGCATTGGGGAAGCAGAGCTTGGCTTAAGGATGGTAGCCCTGCTCCAAAATCAGCGATAAGATAGTTTGTTATAGAACGAAGATGTGAAAAGATGGCTTTGGATTGTGAGATTGCATTGCTGAGTTTCATATCTTTTGGTTGCTCTGAAGCGGGCAATAATTGCAATCCAGAATCATGTTCAAGAAGAGCTTTTTTGACATCTTCTTCGGTAATTTTTTCAGGCGCATTTTTTAGAAGCTTTGTCGAACTATTGAGATCCCTAAGACCCAGGTTTCGCCCAATCGTTCCGGCTCCGGGTTTTAGCTCTACAACAACGGTTTCAGCACCTTTTTCTGAGCTAAAAAAACTACCGAGATTGAGAGCGATAGATGATAAGCCCAATCCACCACGCGCACTGATAACCCCAATTGTATAGGCACGTTGATCTGAGAGCACAGCTTGTTTTTTCTCTGGTTTTACCGAACGGGAAAGAAGAGCTCTAACATGTGCTTGAAGCTCAGTTGGATGAGTAGGTTTGGTTAGGTAGTCATCTGCACCAGCTTCAAAACCAGTTACCTTATCGTCCAGTTGGGATTTTGCTGTAAACATCAGGATTGGAATTCCCGCTGTTTCAGGATTTGCACGCAAACGTTTGGCAACTTCATAGCCATCCATATCTGGCATCATCACATCCAACAAAATCAGGTCAGGAGATTCTTCTGCTACTTTGGCCAGCCCTTGTTCTCCATTATTTGCTGCTGCAATTTCATACCCTTGTTTTTGGAGCATTAAACCAACAAGGCGGAGAGTATCGAGATCATCATCAATAATCAAAATTTTTTCAGTCATGGGTCCTTCCTTCACACAAATTGAGATACTCAAAGCATTATGGACGTTTATATAAAGTCTAGCATAAAGCTACCTTTACAGCAAGAATACCAAGTTCCTATCATTTGTTGAAAAGAGTATTTGGATTGATTTCTCCGATATTCTGATAAAAATCTTGCACAAAATACGCTATAATGAGAGGGCATGGGGATGACAGGCTTCGACGGAGGAGGCTGATCCCGAATTGCGAGCCGAGAGGCGCCGATGCTCGTAAACTCAGCGCAAAAATTAAGTGCCAAACGCACACCTTACGCTGCTATGCCCCTCGCTGCATAAGCGATAGTATAGTAGTCCGGTCTCAAAGCAGACCGCGTCCCCCTTTACCCTTCTCCGTTGGGTCATAGAATCGGGCGACGCAAAAGCGGAGTGCCACATACGACGCCGCTAAATATGTGAAAGAGGGCTTTCGGGTCCGAGTGGCTGACTGGAGAAATTTCCTGCTGATTGAGAATTCTCCAGTGACGTTCATCAATCAGCTACGCTCGTAGATATTCGAGGCTCGAATTTTTCGGACGCGGGTTCGATTCCCGCCATCTCCACAAGAAATGCTGCTCAGAAATGGGCGGCATTTTTTTATGTGTTCAGAAAAAATGTACTTCTAAGAAGAATATCTTTGCCTCTTTTGTGCTAAAATTGCAGAGTTAGTTTTTATACAGACAAAGGCTTTTCTTATGAGAATACTTGATAAAACACCGCTAATCGAAGAAGATGGATCAATCAGCTTTATTAATCGAATCAAAGGAACCTTGCAATATGGTTTTTCTTGGTATCCTAATTTGCAGATGCAGCAAAAAGCGATTGCTATCCTTGAAAAACAATTAAGCAAAAAGTTTACGCTGATTCGCAACCATACGCTGGAAAACTCAAAAATCACAATACCTATCATTTTGATCGGTCCACCCGGCGTTCAGGTTATTTTTGTAACCCATTTACATGGCACATTTCGTGCTAAAAACGATGCTTGGGGAACTGTTTCTGGCGGAACTTTCAAAGAAGCAGGCATAAATTTGCTCAAGCGCACAGCGCAACTTGGCAAAGCATTGGATATTTATCTCAAGCGTAAAGAATTTAAGTTGCCGAATGAGGTTGAGCCGATTCTTTTATCTGTTAATCCCGCACTGCATGTTTCTACCGTGCGCCCGATTGTGCGGATTGTGATGAGCGATGCTGTAGATCGCTTTGCCGCTTCTCTGGCACAAGAATCCCCTGTGATGAGCGTAGAAGTTGTTCATGAAATGGCTGAGTCGATTGTAAATCCTCGTCCACCCAAAGCACCAGAGCCACCTCCTCAACTAAAAAGCGCAGAACCCGGCGCTCCCCAAATTGCACAGACTCAAAGACCACGCAAAGTATCTCGCCCACCTGTAAAAAAAGCGCCTACTGATTATTTTGGAATGACAGGAAAACAACTTGCCGTTATCGGCGTGATGGGTGTTATTGTCGTTTGTCTTTTAATTGCCTTCATATTGGGCATTTTATTCTTTGCATAAACCTTTGCTCAAAGATATAAAGACCTTTTTTATTCTTTGTGGAATATTGGATTATTCTAAATAATGCCCTCCCCCTTCCTTTCTCTCATCATCCCTGCTTATAACGAAGAAAACCGCCTACCCCAGACATTGGAGCAGGTCTTTGCTTTTCTGGTAGGGGAAGACTATCTCTCTGAAGTGATTGTTGTTGAAAATGGTAGCACAGATAAAACTCTGGAATTAGCACAAAAGCTAAGTAAGAAATATGCCAATCTACGCGTTCTTCAAAATGAAAAAGCGGGGAAAGGACTCGCTGTCCAACGTGGGATGCTCGCAGCCAAAGGCGAATATCGTATCTTTTGCGACGCTGATCTCTCCATGCCCATTGAAGAAGTGAGCCGCTTTATCCCGCCTCATCTTGATACAGATATTGTCATTGCCTCGCGTGAAGTTAAAGGTGCAATCCGATACGATGAGCCAGAGTACCGTCACTTTACCGGGCGCATCTTCAACCTCCTCATCCGCTTGTTGGCACTCCCAAAACTCCACGATACCCAATGTGGTTTCAAAGGCTTCCGCGCTGAAATCGCCGAAGATCTCTTCCAATATCAAAGTATTGAAGGCTGGGCGTTCGACGTCGAAATCCTTTTCATCGCCAGAATGCGTGGCTATGAAATCACCGAACTCCCCATCCCCTGGTATTACAACGGGGAAAGTAAAATCAATGTTTTGCGTGATTCGTTTCGCATGTTTCTCGATTTAATCCAAATTCGCAAAAACGCCCGTCAGGGTCTTTATGGCTCGAAAAAAGTTTGATATTAGCACTCTTTCAAAATATCCAGACCTGAAAATTGAAAAAAGACTCTGGAAAAAAGGATGGAAAGATCTTGGGGGGATAGACGAAGCTGGGCGCGGCGCATTGGCAGGGCCGGTGTCTGCGGCAGTTGTTATCCTCCCCAACATCTCGGGACTCACGCGGATTTTGGCTGGTGTACGTGATTCCAAACAGATGACGGTAAATCAACGGAATCTCTTCGAGCCGCTCATTAAAGAAATCTCGTTATCTTGGAGCGTGGGATTCGCCTCCCCAGCAGAAATCGACGAGATCGGCATCCTCCCAGCCACGCGACTGGCTGCTAAAAGAGCAGTAGAGAATTTATCTCTAAGACCTGCTTATCTGATCACCGATTATCTCAACCTCCCTGATATCGATATTCCACAAGAGAAATTCATTAAAGGCGATATGCGTTCGTTAACGATCGCATCTGCTTCAGTGTTGGCGAAAACTGCCCGAGACGCTGAGATGTGTCTTCTTGATGAGCAAGTTCCGGGCTACGAATTGTCCCGTCATAAGGGGTACGGAACCAGGCTACATCGGGAAGCAATCCAAAAATTGGGGAAGAGTTCCATCCACAGGCAGAGTTTCAAATTAAAGAAATAGCGTATTTGTGTCTGAAAAACTAAACCAAATCTCCCCTAAATCTAAACAACTTCTAAATATCTTTTTTCTATACTCTTGGCATAGAACGGGAAAACCTTATTCGTATCAACACCCTGTTCTTCAAAAGGAGCAAATCATGTTTAGCAAAAAACTTTCTTTAATCTTTATCACTCTCACGATTGGGCTTGCCGCTTGTGGCGTGCAACCTGTAGCTGAAAATACCGCTGTCGAGGTTGCGCAACCGCAAGCCTCTGCGCCAGTTTCTCAGGCGAGTGTACCTGTTGCGCAGACAGCACAGATCTCAACAACTACACAGGCTGATGCCTCCCTCAGCTATCCAATTGTGGATACCGATCAGGGCAATTGTTATGACGCCCAGAGCCAAGTCGCTTGCCCAGATGCGGGGATGTCTTTCGCCGGGCAGGATGCCCAATATAACGGAAGCCAGCCCAGTTACACGAATAATGGCGATGGAACCATCACGGATAACGTGACAGGGCTGATGTGGCAACAGGATCCCGGCGCAAAGATGACTTATAGTCAAGCTGTCGCTGGCGCATCGGACTTAACCTTGGCTGGCTACACGGACTGGAGGCTTGCATCCATCAAAGAGCTTTATTCGCTGATCCAGTTTGACGGGCTTGACCCGAGTGGTCCGGCTGCAACTGACTTGGTCCCATTCATTGATACTGACTATTTCAACTTTGAATATGGTGACGAGAGCGCGGGCGAACGTGTGATTGATTCGCAATGGGCGACCAGCACGAAATACGTTAGCACGACGATGAATGGCAGTGAAACCATGTTTGGTGTCAACTTTGCGGATGGGCGTATCAAAGGCTATGGCTTGGAGATGCGCGGAGGCGAAAAGAAATTCTTCGTGATCTATGTGCGGGGCAATACCGCTTACGGGCAAAATAATTTTGTAGATAATGCTGATAAAACAATCACCGATGAAGCAACTGGTTTAACTTGGATGCAAACAGATAGTGGTGTTGGCATGAATTGGGAAGCCGCGCTCAATTATTGTGAAAGCTTTGATTATGCTGGTTCAAGCGATTGGCGTTTGCCAAATGTGAAAGAATTGCAGAGCATCATTGATTACAGCCGTTCACCCGATACATCTAACTCAGCTGCGATTGACCCGATTTTCAATATTTCGAGCATCACGAACGAAGCTGGGCAGGTTGATTATCCCGCTTTTTGGAGCAGCACCACACATGCTAATTTGCGCTCTGGCGGGAACGCATCTTATGTCAATTTTGGTCGTTCGATGGGCAATATGAACGGTCAGTGGATGGATGTTCACGGTGCAGGCGCACAACGCAGCGACCCCAAAACGGGCAGCGAATCTGATTGGCCCACCGGCCACGGCCCCCAAGGCGATGCAATCCGCGTTGACAACTATGTCCGCTGTGTGACAGATAGCAATACCTCCGTAAATACGAACGGAAATCCATCTGCCATTACTGCTGGTAGCGAAAGCAATACCCAGCCTCCAAGTGGGCAAGAAGCTGGAGCACCGAATCAAGCTGATGGACAAGGGCGTCCCGAAATTGATTTGGCATCTGCCGCCGCTCAACTCGGCGTCACGGAAGATGCCCTCCGCGCAGCCCTTGGTCCTCCACCTCCTGATCTTGAAGCGGCTGCCGCTCAATTAGGTGTCTCTGTGCAAGATTTGATTGCTGCTTTGGGCATTCCCGTTGGTGGCCCGCCAAATAGTGGTGGGCAAGGACAACCACCATCGAATCAAAACTAAAATAATTCAGATTGACGAAAACGGGCTTCGCAAGAGAGACGGAACTAAAACGTCTAATTCCATTTGAGATTGAAATCACACTCTAATTCAACAAAGCCCCCGCTGGTTCAAGTATGACCAGCAGGGGCTTTTCTTTTGGGCAAATTGGAAGGTGGTTTATAATACTCCCATCTAGCAAACCATTATCAAGGACAGGGATTATGCCAATCACGCCCCAAGAATTTGTTGCCAAGTGGGAAAAAGTAGACCTGAAAGAACGCTCTTTCTACCAAGAACATTTTTTAGACCTGTGTCGTTTAGTCGGACATGACAGCCCAGCCATAGATGACCCAACAGGGAAAAATTTTTCTTTTGAAGCTGGAGCAGGTCGTGGCTTTGCGGATGTTTTCAAGCGTAGTTATTTTGCGTGGGAATACAAGGGGAAACATAAAGATTTTAACGGAGCTTATGACCAGCTTTTGCGCTATCGTGAAGACCTGCAAAACCCGCCGCTGCTAATCGTCTCTGATGCAACCCTAATCCGAATACATACTAACTTCACAAACACGGTCAAGAAAACTTATGAACTCCCCATAGAAAGTTTGCTTGACCCTGAAAACCTTGCCATTCTCAAAGCTGCTTTCTTTGAACCCACCAGACTGAAAGCACCAGAGACCCCCGAAATGGTGACAGAGAAAGCTGCCCGTGAATTTGCACGATTAGCGGAGCAACTTCGCAAATACGGCGAAGACCCCACCCAAATCGGGCATTTTCTCATTCGCTTGCTTTTTTGCCTTTTTGCGGAAGATGTAGGTTTGCTCCCCCGTGACCTGTTTACACGATTAGTTGCACGCACACGCCGAAATTCAGGAGTGTTCAAAGGGCAGTTACAAAGTCTGTTCGGCGCAATGGCGACTGGTGGCTGGTTTGGCGAGCATGAAATTACCCATTTCAACGGTGGTTTATTCGATGATGATTTTGTCTTAGAGCTTGATAGCGAAGGGATTGAAATCCTTGTCAGTGTCAGCGGTTTGGATTGGTCAAGCATTGAACCGTCCATTTTGGGCACACTCTTTGAACGCTCGCTAGACCCGAATAAGCGTTCCCAACTTGGCGCACATTACACCAGCCGAGACGATATTCTGCTTATCGTTGAACCTGTCCTGATGCAACCCTTGCGCCGAAGGTGGGAAAGCGTGCAGGAAGAAGCCCGTGCCATAGCCGCCGAACGTGACGCCGCATCGACCCCGCAAAAGACCCGCAACCGTGAAAGAGATTTGGCAAACCTGCTCGAAGCTTTTGCCGTTGAAATCCGTGAAATGCGTGTCCTTGACCCTGCTTGTGGTTCTGGCAATTTTCTCTATGTTGCCTTGCGCCAACTGCTTGACCTATGGAAAGAAGTTTCCACCCTTGCCAGTGAATTGGGCTTGCCCCATCTTTTGCCCACGTCCGCACCATCCCCCGAACAGCTTTTCGGTATCGAAATCAACGAATACGCCCACGAACTCGCCCAAGCCACCATCTGGATTGGGTATATTCAATGGTTGCGTGAAAACGGTTTTGGACAACCCGCCCCGCCGATTTTGAAAGCCCTTGATAATATCAAAAATATGGACGCCATCCTTACCTATGATGAAGCGGGCAACCCCATCGAACCCGAATGGCAAAAAGCCGATGTGATTATCGGCAACCCGCCGTTTTTGGGCGGTAAAAAAATGCGTACTGAATTGGGCGATAATTATTCAGATAAACTCTTTGAACTTTATCGGGGAAAAGTAGCTCCTTCAGCAGATTTGGTCTGCTATTGGTTCGAGCGCACGAGAAGTTATATTGAACAAAATCAAATAAAACGTGCTGGACTACTAGCAACAAACTCAATTCGTAGTGGAAAAAGCAGACTAGTTCTTGAAAACCTAAAGAAAACAGGTGATATTTTCATGGCATGGGATGATAAGCCTTGGGTTTTAGATGGAGCCTCTGTAAATATCTCTATCATTGGGTTTGACAATGGTTCAGAAAATTACAAGTCACTTAATAACTCACAAGTAGATAATATAAATTCAAATTTGACGGCTGAAATCAATCTAACAAAAGCAAAAAAACTTCCTGAAAACTCAGGTATTTGTCTTCGTGCAAATGAAAAAGGGGGGAGTTTTGATATTGAATATGATGAAGCACAGAAAATGCTCAATGCTCCAATCAATGTAAATGGTCGAAATAACTCAGATGTTTTATTCCCTTGGATCGGTGGAATGGATGTTGTTCGTGGAAATAGAAACAAGTGGATAATAGATTTTGGATTTGAAACAAGCCAAGAAGAAGCATCCCTATACGAAGCCCCCTTTGCTTATGCGGAGAAGCATATAAAACCTGACAGACAAAAAAATCGAGTGGAAAGACTAAGAAATAAATGGTGGCTACATCGAGTTCCAGCACCTGCAATGCGAAAAAAAATATTAGAACATTCAAGGTATCTTGTAAGCCCAATAACAGCAAAACACCGAGTATTTATTTGGGTTAATAACCCTACAATACCAGATATTACATTAGCTGTTTTTGCATCGGATACGGATTATTTTTTTGGCATCTTGCATTCATCAATCCATGAAATTTGGTCGTTAGCTACAGGAACAAGATTAGAAGATCGACCACGCTACACTCCGACAACAACTTTTGAAACCTTCCCCTTCCCGTGGAAACCCGCCCAAGAACCGCAAGACGACCCGCTCGTCCTTGCTATTGCAGAAGCCGCCGCAGCACTCAACGAAAAGCGTGAACGCTGGCTCAATCCCGAAGGTGCAGACGAGAAAGAGCTAAAGAAACGCACCCTTACCAATCTCTACAACCAACGCCCCACATGGCTAGACCTTGCCCACAAAAAACTTGATAAAGCCGTCTATGCCGCCTATGGTTGGGCATATCCCCTAAGCGATGAAGAAATCCTTGAAAGGTTGCTTGCCTTGAATTTGGAAAGGGCAGGGGCATAATGCTATGTTAATCAATCAAACACTTGGAAAACTCACGCCTGCACATCCTGACATCTTGCCTATTTTGGAAGAAATCAGAGAGAAGTACCAAATTCCTGAAATTTCCTCAACTGATAACGAGATGCAAATCTTACTTCGGCACGAATTGGAATTTGACTGGAAAGCTATCCACGCAGAAATTCAAAACAAGCTAAAAGACCTTCCCGATTTTATACCCGAAGGTACTAAAAAGATTTACGATGAAGTCAAAACATATCCAGAAAAAAAAGACGTAAAAGACCCCGATTTAGAGAAGGTATCAGAAAAATTCAGAGATAATTTCTATGTACTCATGGATATGCTGTATGAGATACTTTTGCCTACTATTGAAGCACTCGACAATGTAATTCATATTATTGCTGACCTTTGCGTAGAGTATCTTATTACAGGAGAAGCAAGAGAAATTCCCGAAGATTGGTTTGTTGCAATCAATGTCATAAATAGCTTTGGGGAAAAAACTCTGGTAATGCAAGTCAACGAATTAGCAGACCCAGATGAAGCTGCCGAGCTATTCAAAAAGAAGTTTAGAAAAACCTTTGGGAAACAGAAAAGAAAACTAACTGAACAACACGTAAAAACCGCTGATTACTTACGCATGAAATGGGAAGGAAAACCTTACCTGTATATTCTCGAAGAAATGGAATTAAGAGACCCTGAAGAATACGAGAATTTGACTAACAAAAGACACCCCCAAACGTTACGAAAGAAAAATGATGCACTGAGACAACGTTTTCACAGAATGAATAAGGTGTTAGACGAAACCCTTTTGTGACAACAAAGAGCGTTTTTTTGTCACATACTCAGTAAGCCCTTTTGATTTAATCCGAACCATGATGAGTTCGGATTTTTTCTTTGAGTATGAGTACATCCCATCAACTGATGCAGAAGAACAACTTGTGCAGGTCTGGGATATTATCTTTGCCCTGATTGTGGAAGAAATCCAAGCCGAAAACCAAGAAATACTAGACGATTTGGAGAGTGAAACATGCTAGACACAATTAGAGTGAAATACCCAATTGCCCCAACAGATGAGCAACTTCTGCACTGGTCAAAAACGACCACAGAAACCCCAACGGGAATACGGAAGAAGTATTACTACAATTACGAGCTAGACGAAGTAATGCTCAAATTCACCTATCTACCCGCTGATTACACAGGCAAGCCCCTTTTGTCGTTGGAATTATCCTTACCGAAACTTTTATTTGGCAATAACTATCAAATGATTTTAGGGGTAAAAAGCACTATTGAGATGGGCAACTATTTATTGAAAGACATCCCCCATGTTCCCACCTTAGACCTTGCCGAAGGCATCCTAATCCGCTTAGATATGTGTTGCAACTACCAAGTCGGGGATTTGGTAGACGACTATATCAAGGCTTTGGGATATTTAGATTATCCCCACAGGCGCACAAAATATCATCGTCAAGAAGGAGTTGAATTCAAGGCAAAACATAAAACCTTGAAATTCTACAACAAAGAGAGAGAGAGCCGCAGGCAGGAAGCAGCGGGGATATTGCGCCAAGAAATAACCTTGATGAACCCGAAAGACATACAGAAATTGGTAGACACTAAAACCCCACGCTTGACCGACATCACAAAAGAGTTTGTCATTGAGCAATTAGAAAATGACCTTGCAAAATTGCGCCTACTTGGTAACTCAATTCTCACTTACGAAAAAGCTCGAAAAGAATTATGTCATGCTCATGGTGAGTTAGCAGGCATGTATTACTATGCCTTCCTAATCAGCAAGATGGATAATTCCAAGAAAGAGATTGCCGCCGATACGAAATTACATCCCCGTAGCATTGACCGCAAACTCAGAAAGGTTGTTGATGTTGGCATTCCTCTAACCTTGACTGAAAAAGACGAGCCTTTACCGCCTTTAGAAATCAAACTCTGATGACCAATAATTCAACTATATTTATTCCTACTGTCTCAAAGTCCCTACTAATAGTCTTGGGGACTTCTCCAAAATCAGCCCTTTTTTGGGCTATGGAAAGTGCCGCCCTATGGAAAACAAAAGCACGTTTCCCACAGGGCTTGGACAACAAAAGCGTGTTGACCACACTTCCCACAACCCCTGTCACGGTGGCTCTTTTTTCTCTTGCGAGCGAGCCACTTGGAGCAAAAAAGGTGCTGAGTTCTTTTGCTGGCAAGACGGCTGTTGCGCCGTGTGTGATGCGCCCCTGCAAAGCAGGGTTCCCATCACACCCCCAGCGCAATCACAGCCCACTCCTTACGCCAGCGTACGTCCGGCGGTGCTCCTCACGTCCGCTCCGTTCGGGCGTGCGCTCGCTGAAGGAGTTTCTTTGTGCTAAAATGCTGACCATTGAATCTGGAACAGGGAGCAAATGATGAAAATCGCAATCTATGCACGAGTGAGTACAGAAACTCAAGCGAAGGAAGGCACGATCAATTCCCAGCTTGAAGCCTTGCGGGAGTACGCCCAAGCGAATGACCTAATCATCACCCACGAATGTATTGATAACGGGGTGAGTGGCTCAACCTTAGAGCGTGATGGGCTTGATGAGCTTAGAGATTTAGCCCTAGCGGGAGAAGTAGAAGGGGTTTTGGCTTTGTCCCCTGACAGGTTATCCCGCAATCAATTTGACCAAATGGTCTTGATGAAAGAATTCAAGAAGCGCAATATAAAAATCTTCTTCACTAATCAGCAATTTGAAGATACCCCTGCAGGTAATTTGATGCTCCAAATTCAAGGGGCTATCTCTGAATATGAGCGAGCAACCATCCGTGATAGGATGCGCAGGGGTATAAAACACGCTGTAAAAAAGGGGCAAGTCTTAGGTGGCAAAGCACCTTATGGTTATAAATTCATTCGTAAAACCGAAACCACTCTTGCACATTGGGAAGTAAACGAATCTGAAGCAGAGATAGTTCGAATGGTTTTTGATTTATACGTTAACAAAAGCATGAAGGGAACAGCTATTGCACGTCATCTTACCGAGCAAAGAATATCAACACGTTCTGGCGCTAAATGGTGGAGTTCTGTAATTTACCCTATGCTGAAAAATGAGAGCTATATAGGCTTGGCACAAATGTATAAAACAAAGAGTGTAAAACCAAAAAATAATCCAAAACATAGTAAGAGAAACAGAATAAAGAAGACCGCAAGACAATACAATCCTATTGAAGAAAGAATTGGTGTCCCTGTCCCGCCATTGATTGACCGTGCTACATGGGAAGTCGCTCAAGAACTTTTGAAAAAGAATGCCTACCGTTCCCGCCGTAACAATAATGTGAACAAATATCTTTTGCGGGGGCTAGTGGTTTGTGGTGAGTGTGGCAGTATGTGTCCTGGCTATGTTAGCAATAAGAAAACTTATTATAGTTGCGGAGCAAAACGAAACAAGAACATCGCAACAAAGCCCCATGATGATATTCGAATAGTTACACGTCAAAAACCTTTTGATGAAAAGGTCTGGCAAGGGTTGACTGAATTTTTACAAGACCCTGAAAACCTGCAAATACAGATTGAAAAGCGATTGCCTAAAGCAAGCAGAGTTTCCAAAGTTGCGAAAGATACACAGAGCAAGATTGAGAAGAAACTCGAAAAACTAGACATGCAAGAGAAACGCATCCTTGATGCTTACCGTGAAGAAATCATTGACCTTGAAGAACTGCGAGAGCAGAAAAGTAAGATTGGGTATGTACAGAAAAGTGTGTAAATGGCTCAAATTGGGCACCGGTCTTCAAAGCGAATGGCAAGCTGGTTGAGGATTAAGGGCCAGTGAGGGATGGGCATCTTCCATTTCTTAATAATATTACGAT
>Ga0209361_1000534_pt1 | contig 33689 bp, 33 predicted proteins | sample SaaInlV_200m_DNA_3_FD_184657 | JGI IMG/M metagenome (GOLD analysis project Ga0209361, IMG submission 184657) | Marine microbial communities from expanding oxygen minimum zones in the Saanich Inlet - SI037_S4LV_200m_DNA (SPAdes) (version 2) | ecosystem: Environmental > Aquatic > Marine >... | reverse complement strand
AAAGACCGCAGAGATTTGAGCATCTTTCAAATCGGCTTACGCTTTATTGAAAGGAGAATAACCAATGAGCTCTTTGCTCCTGTTTCGCTTTGTTCCTATCGCTGACGATAAACTGTCAGGTGACTAGAAAATTTCATATTATAAAACTACTAATCTTTACCAAATAGAGCTTGAGTTACAAAGCTCCCCTCTTACTTCGCCTTTTTCAATATCAGACGCGCAATGCGCATCCCATCCATCTCCTCAACTTGGAGACAAATCCCATCTTTTTTGACAGTATCGCCTTCTTCCGGGATACGGTTAAGTTCTCCCATGACAAACCCTGCAATCGTGTCATAGTTCCTATCCTGCAAACTAAGATTAAGCTCTTTATTCACTTCTTCTATCAAAGCTAAACCATCAATCACAACTGAGCCATCGGAGCGTTTTTGAATTTCTGGTTGCGTATTATCAAAGGGGTCGCTGACTTCGCCAACAATTTCTTCCATCAAATCTTCAAGAGTGACCAACCCCGCCGTGCCGCCAAATTCATCTACAACGATGCCAATATGTTTGCGCTGAACGCGAAAATGTTGCAAAACAGACCTCACCGGCACAGGTTCAGGGACAAAATAAGCTTCACGAGCCAATTCTCGTATCTTGCAATTCCTGCGCTTTGGATCATGTTCAGCACGCAATAAATCCTTGATATGTACAATACCAATGATATTATCCAGATCATCATCGTAGATGGGAAATTTAGTGAATGCCGAATGAATGGCAATTTCAATAGCTTCTTTAAGGTAAATATCGGCTTCAAAGGCAGATATCTCCGTCCGCGGAATCATCACCTGTCGTACCAGCAACTCACCAAAATCAAAAATCGCGTGTAGCATTTCTTGTTCTTCAGCTGCCATCACACCCTCCTCCGCGCTGGCAGTCACAATCATCTTCAATTCTTCTACCGAATGAGCCAACTCATGCGCGTCAGCAGGGTTAACTCCAACCATCTTGAGCAAAGCATTTCCTGTTCCATTCAAAGCCCAAATAAAGGGTTTAAAAAACCATTCTGTCCACAAGGTAGGGCGAGCAACCCAAAGAGAAGTTGCTTCTGGATTTTGCAGAGCGATAGATTTTGGCGCAAGTTCACCCACCACAACGTGCAAGAAAGTGATGATAGAGAAAGACAACCCCACAGCAATACTATGGGATGCACCGCTCTGAAGATTACCAGGAAGCCGCTCAATCAACGGCTGCAATAAATGAGACAGAGCTGGTTCGCCAATCCATCCCAACCCAAGGCTTGCAAGCGTTATCCCAAGCTGAGTCGCGGCAATGACCTGATCCGGATGCTCCAATGCCTTTGCCGCCCACTTCGCAGCCGAATTACCTCGAGCAACCAGTTCCTTGATTCGCGTGCCACGTACGCTAACAAGTGCAAATTCTGCCGCTACAAAAAAACCGTTCATCAAAACAAGAATAATGACGGCAACTAACCTGAGTAAATCTGCGCCAATTGTAGATTCCATAATCTCCATTCCATTTTTTTATAAGGAACTAGATTTTAGCACAACTGAGTAAGTCTGAAAATTCGCATAAACAAAAAAGAGACGCTCTCCTTACAGAAAGCGTCTCTTTTCATTTCCTGTTTCCTGCCCCCTAACTAATCTTAAACATCTGCGTTAACTTCATTGCTAAGTTAAGATCGCCAGCCAATTTGAGTTTACCTTGCATGAATGCCGCCATGCCGTCTACTTCGCCAGTAAAAATGCCGACATAATCAGCAGAATCAGCCGTCATTGTCATGGTGGGGTTATCATGTACAGCTTCGACAGTTTGAACTTTATCATCTTTGATAGCGGCGTACCAGTCACTTGCTTGCTCGCCAGTAAAGTGGAATTGAATCACTGCGTCTAAGCCGGGGGCTTTGTCGGGGCGAAACGCACCGGGCATTTTTTCCATGAGGGTTTTGATTGTAAGTGCCATTTTTATATCTCCTGTTTTAATATTATTTTGATTGTATGGGCGTAGCATGCTGCGCCCATACAATCCTACAATTAATTATTGTAAATTCTCAAATATCGCCGCGGCCCCCATGCCGCCGCCGATACACATCGTGACCATGCCATATTTTGAGCCACGTCGCCCCATCTCATAGACAAGTTGAGTAGTCAGTTTTGCGCCTGTACAGCCAAGCGGATGTCCCAAGGCAATCGCGCCGCCGTTGACGTTAACTTTCTCTTCATCAAGCCCTAACTCACGCATCACAGCCAGCGATTGGGACGCGAAGGCTTCGTTCAACTCAAAGAGATCAATATCATCTTTGTCCAATCCTGCCAATTTAAGAGCTTTGGGGATTGCTGCTGTCGGGCCCATGCCCATAATTTCGGGCGGGACTCCACCAACAGCATACGAAACATAACGTGCGAGGGGCTTGATACCCAGCTCCTCAGCTTTTTCTGCTGACATGATAATGACTGCCGCCGCGCCATCTGACATTTGGGAGGAATTCCCAGCAGTAGATGTGCCATTCGTCTTGAAAGGTGTCCCCAAACGAGCCAACCCTTCCACGGTGGAGTTGCCACGCGGACCTTCGTCTCGGGAAACGGTATATTTGCGGGTAGCAGGTTTACCATTCGCGCCAACTTCGACCACTTCCACGTCAACAGGGATAATTTCTGCGTCGAACAATCCCGAATCAACTGCTTTGGCAGCTTTCTGATTCGATTTCACCGCGAAGGCATCTTGCTCTGCACGAGTGACATTATATTTTTCTGCCACATTCTCGGAGGTCAATCCCATATTGGTGAATGCTTCAGGATTTGACTCCGCTTGCGCCAAATTGGGGGCAAATTTATAGCCCGTCATCGGGACTTGGGTCATCGACTCTGCGCCGCCAGCAATAGCGACTTCGATTTGCCCAGACATGATTCCCTGTGCCGCATGAGCGATAGATTGCACGCCCGATGAGCAGAAACGGTTAATCGTCTCGGCGGGGACGGTGTAGGGCAAGCCCGCGCCCATCGCGGTTAGACGTGCCATATTCATGCCCTGCTCGCCTTCGGGGAAGGCACAGCCGAGAATGACATCGTCAATATCAGCAGGGTCAAGTTTGGGGGTACGATTGAGCAATTCTTTGATGACAATCCCTGCCATCTCATCCGCACGGACAGTCGCCAGACCGCCACGTTTGGCTTTTCCTATCGGGGTACGAACAGCGGCAACGATTACAGCTTCTCGCATTTCCATAATTTTCTCCTTTATCGGTTTAAGGTTCAAAGTTTAATGTTTAAGGTCTTTCAACTTTCAACCTTAAACCTTCAACTTTCCAACCTGCAACCGCATCTAATTCCGTAAAACCTTACCAGTCGTCAACAAGGCTTGCATTCGTGCCAAGGTTCTTTCTTCACCGCAGAGTGAGAGGAAAGCCTCACGCTCAAGGTCGAGGATATATTGTTCACTAACCCATGCGGGTTTGCTCAGACCACCGCCGCTCAAGATATAAGAGAGCTTATTGGCAATCAAATTCTCAAATTCGGTGATGAAGCCACCTTCGGTGAACATATGCGCGCCCAATTTCAATGCGCCGAGCATATCACGCCCTGAGGCGTAGATTTTCTCTGGAGCGGGCGGAGTATAGCCGGTGTTGACCATGTGCATCGCTTCTTTTTTGGCTTCTGCGAGCAAATGATCGCGACTCAAAATGATGCGGTCTGCTGCGCCGAGAATACCCATTTGCTGGGCTTCACGCGCGCTGGTCGCAACTTTCGCTTGCCCAATTTGCAAGAAAGCTTGTTGCAAGAAAGGCAACGCAGTCGCATCGGTTGTTTTCATAGCGGGGTTAATAACGCGGCGCATAATTTCCTTTGTGCCGCCGCCCGCGGGGATAACGCCCGCGCCCAACTCGACCAAACCGATATACAACTCGCCAGTCGCAACCACATGCGAAGCGTGCATCGTGACTTCGCATCCGCCACCGAGAGCCATCCCGGCGGGAGCAATCACGACCGGTTTCGGCGAATAGCGCATCCTCATATTTACGTTTTGCAAGCCAATAATCATCTCGTCTAGCTGGTCCCACATTTTGTTTTGCGCCGCTACGACCACCATAAAGAGATTTGCGCCTGCGCTAAAATGGTCGGCTTCGTTGCCAATCACCAAAGCATCAAAATCGCTCTCAGTTCGGTCTAGGGCTTCGTTTATCATGCCAACAATATCGGCATCAATCGCGTTCATTTTGGTATGAAACTCAACGCATGCCACGCCGTCGCCCATGTCGTGGAGGGTCGCTCCAGCGTTTTTCGAGACGACTTTTTGTTCATTGAGGGCAACCAAGCTGAGGTCACGTTCGATGCGGACGTAGTCCTCTTTCGAGACATCATAAACGCCCACGATTTTCCCATCTTCATACTGATAGAAGGAATCCCGCCCGTTTTTCAACATGGTCAGTACCCAATCGGCAGGTGCGAATCCCGCGGCAGTCATCTGCTCAACAAGCGACGCTACCCCGAGCAGATCCCAAATCTCAAACGGACCTTTTTTGTGACCGAAGCCCCAGCGCATGGCATCGTCAATCGGCTTCGGCGTATCTGAGACTTCGGGGATGAGAACGGACGCATATTGCGAACCCTGATAAATGAGAGCTTGCACGAGTTTGGCAACTTTATCATCGCCCGCGAGCATGGCTTCGAGGCTGCCTTTGAGACCTTTACCTTTTTTCGCCGCGCCAACGGAATCAAATTTGGGCTTTTTGGCTTCTTGATATTCCATCGTCTCAAAATTGAGATGCAGGAAAGTTTTCTTGCCTTCGGCATCTTTCTTGACATTATAGAAACCACCGCGTGTTTTATTACCGAGCCAATTTCGCTTGACCATCTCGCCGATGAGCACGTTGGGGGCTTCGGCTTCAAGATAAGGGAGCGCGTAAGTGTCGTGCTGAATGAGGGGAGCGAGATTGCGCCCGACATGCTCCCAAACATCAATACCAACGAGGTCAATCAGGCGGAAAGTAGCCGTTTTGGGGCGACCCATAATTTGCCCCGTGACCATATCCACTTCTTCGATGCTGAGATCATTTTTGAGAATATAATCGAGGGCAAAAGCACCTGTACCAAAAGCGAGACGATTGCCGATGAAGTTGGGGGTATCTTTGCAAAGAACGATGCCCTTGCCGAGATGGTAAGAGCCGAAATACTTCACAAAATCGACCACGGTGGAGAGGGTGTCATCGGTGGGGATGACTTCGAGCAATTTTAGATAGCGGGGCGGATTGAAAAAGTGCATTCCAAGGAAATGACCCTTAAAGCTATCAGAAAGCTCCGCTGCAATATCTTTGACGGGGATGCCAGAAGTATTCGTGGCAATAATCGCGGTCTCTTTGCGGATTGCATCAATGCGTTTCATCAAATCTTGTTTGATTTCAAGATTTTCGATAATCGCCTCAACGACAATATCGGCTTCGGCGATGACATCAAAATCATCTTCGAGGTTGCCGACTTTGACCAATTCGTGCTGGTAGCTAGAGAAGAAAGATGCTGGGCGAGACTTTTTTGCCGCCATTAGACCATCGTTCACAATGCGATAGCGGACGGTTTTGTCTTCTCGCGTTAAGCCTTTTTTCTCTTCTTTTTCAGTTAATTTGAAAGGGACGATATCCAACAAGGTGGTTGGTATACCGGCATTCGCAAAATGTGCCGCAAGTGCCGCGCCCATTGTCCCTGCGCCGACTACTACGGCTTTGTTTACTTGGTATTTCATATTTGTCTCCTAGTTCTTTTCACCGCAAAGGCACAGAGAGCACGAAGTTTTTTCTTGGTTCACAAAGAAAAACCTTTGTGTCCTTCGTGTCTTTGTGGTGCAACCTTTTAGCGCAATTGACTGCCACGATAGCCCAATAAATTACGCGCCACAACGAGTCGATTAATTTGCCCGGTGCCTTCGTAGATGTCGGTAATTTTTGCGTCACGGAACCATTTTTCGAGCAGGAATTCGCGGGAATATCCGAGGGGTCCTAAAATCTCAATGGCTTTCTGCGTGACTTTTGGGCCCACGTCGCCGGCTTTGACTTTGGACATCGAAGCCTCTAAAGCATTCGATTTGCGATTATCTGCCATCCAGACGGCTTTGAGAGTCACGAGCCAAGCGGAGCGCACCATCACTTCCATATCAATTACGTCTCGTTCAATGGAGGTGAGGGTATTACGCGGTTTCCCGTAGCGAATTTCTACACCTTCTTCTGCGAGTTTCTCTTGGACGAATTCTAAGGCGGCGCGAGCTACGCCGATTCCCATCGCGGCAACAAGCGGACGAGTGGCATCGAAGGTCGCCATCGCGCCTTTGAAACCTTTGGTCGTTTTTTCTACGGTGGGTTTGCCCAAGATATTCTCAAAAGGTACGCGAACATCTTGCAAAACGATAGTCACAGTATCCGAAGCACGGATGCCGAGTTTATGCTCCATTTTTGTAACTTTTGCACCGGGTGTGCCCGCTTCAACAACGAAAGAGCGCATACCAGCACGCCCTGCTTCTGGATCAATGGTCGCCCAAACAACGATGAAACCTTGTCCGGCTTCTTCGTAATCGGTTAAGGCTTTATCACCAGCGGTGACAAAAATCTTCTCGCCATTCAATACCCATTCATTGGTTTCATCATCTAAAACAGCGTTTGCTCGAATTTTAGAAGTATCAGAGCCAGCATCTGCTTCTGTCATGCACATTGCGGCAAAGGTGGGCTTTTCATCCATAAAACGAGCCAAGAATTTCTTCTTTTGCTCGGGGTTGCCAGCCGATTGAACTGCCGCGGCACCAAGTCCGCCACCAGGGGTGATGAGATACATTCCTGTATCGCCCCAAGAAAGGACTTCGAGCATATGCGCCAACATCTGGTATCCAATTGGCGGACGTTTGGGTTTATTCGGGTCTTTTTTCTTGTCCGATGGAGCCAAAGAGCCAGCACCAGAGGCTTTCATCGCTTGGTGCATAAAATTAATATAATCCCACGGAATTTCATGCTCATTTTCATCGAAATAGCGTGAATGTGGGCGCATCATATTATCCGCAACGGTTTTCAATACATATTGCTGTTGCGTGATAGGTTTCGGGGTTTCAAATTCTATAGTCATAATTATCCTCTTCTGTTCTCACCACAAAGGCACAGAGTGCACAAATTTTTTCTTTGTGACCACAAAGGTTTTCTCTGTGTTCTTTGTGTCTTTGTGGTGAAATTTCCTAAACAATCGCTAAGCCAGTAAAGGTCGCGAAACCGCGTCCGTTACGCATCCACCTTTCAACGGGATGTTCACGGATATAGCCATGCCCGCCCAAAATTTGCACGCCGCGATCGGTGACCATCATCACCATATCAATTGCACCAGTCGCCGCGAGGTAGGCTGATTTATAGGCATCTTCTTTATCGGTGTCTAATTTCCATGCCGCTTCCCAAGTCAACATGCGAGAAGATTCAATTTCCATCGCCATTTCTGCCATCATAAAAGCCATCGCCTGTTTCTGTGCAACTTTTACACCGAAAACTTCGCGCTCTTTAGAATAAGTGATGGAATAATCAAGAGCTGCTTTCGCCACGCCAACTGCCAACGCCGCCAAACCAACATGGCTTGCGGCCAAAACGGCATTAAAATCACCCTCAAGGCGATTTTCAGCGGGTACGCGCACGCTGTCTAGTTCCACATCGTATTGAGGCAAAGCATGCATACTCATCAGCTTATTTTCTTCGCCAATCGTCAAACCTTCTGCACCCGCAGGAACAATAAAGCCTTGCGTTACACCCTCCACGCTTGCATAAACGATCATCATTTCTGCATCTTTGGCGTAAGGCACATAAGTCTTTTTACCAGAAATCACAAAATCATCACCATCGGAAACGGCAGTCGTTTTCAGGTCAGTGGGGTCAAAATTGAAAATAGGCTCAATCATCGCGGCAGTGTAGGCTTTCCATTCCATCTCAATTACGGGTGGAATAAATTTCTCTTTTTGCGCTTCAGAGCCAGCCAGCAAAATTGGCAAGACAAAGAGATTAGGTGTCAAAACCGCCATCGCGCTAGGTAAATCACCGTAAGCCAATTCTTCGGCGGCTAAAACACCCGTCACGCTAGAGTATTCGCCAAATCCACCATAGGCTTCGGGGATAGAGGCTTGTAAAACGCCCATCTCCCAGCCTTTCTCAACGAGACCATCAGGAAACTTCGCGTGCTCCTCAGCCTCTTCTGCCGCTTCACGCAAATCGTTTTCCGCGTAGCGGCTGACTGCATCAATCAACATTTGTTGTTCTTCGTTCGGTTCAAAAGAATACATTGTTCCTCCTTAATAAGGAATAATTTTTCAATACGATTCAGTTCCTGATTGGAAGGCGAATGCACTTTGAGCCTGTAGACGAAGGACGGTTTTGCAAATGCCGCTCTTCGTCTGCGCTACGCTCCGCCCAGAGACTGGAGGTTTTAGCAGCAAATTCTCACTTGCTCTGCCACCGAGTCATTCATTCGCTCATAAAGCAAAGGCACTCCGCCTTGCTCAATTTCTTCAATATTAGATATTCCCAACAGCCCCCGCTGATATAAATATTCGACATGCGCCCCAGCTTCTTCCACTGAAAGCAGGATATCATAACCGCCGACCTCGCCAAATAACTGGGATGAAACATCGGCAATCGTGCGCGGCTCAGACAGGATTTCTAGGGTTCGCTCCAGTCGTTGGGCGTGAATCCCTTTAATTTGCTTAATCCTGTCGTGGACATCTTCTATAGCCTCGTTATGACCGCTGAGCGTTAATTTGACATCTTCCCCAACCCAAGTATCTAACTTGTCTAAAGAGCCGAGATAATGCCCTAGCCCCATATTCATCGTCAATCTTTCAGGCCACTGATGCGGGGAGATTCCGTTCAGCACATGGTCTCCGCAAAAGAGATAATCATCAAGACGAATGACAACGTGTCCCGCACTATGACCAGGGACGTGGAGAAACTCAAATCGGTTTTCTAATTGCATCCCGATTGCTTCAAATGTAAAATCAACAGGAACAGAGGAAAATAAGGCTTTATTGACCTCATAAACACGCATAATTTCTTCGCGCTTTTCATCGCCCACGCCTGCTTCGATGAGAAATTCTCGCAAACGGCGTACAGAAACGAAAATCCGCTCTTCGTAATTGGTTAGGTTGCGCAAATCGAGTTCGTGGATGCCGACTTTCGCATCCGTTCTTTCGAGGAGATAGGGCAATCCGCCGATGTGGTCGATATGGCCATGGGTGATGAGGATGTAATCCAAATTATCCATAACGGAAGCAAGCCCCTCGATAGAGCGAACCCGTTCAAATCCCTCTTCGAGTTGCTCGTTACAATCGCCAAATCCCGATCCAGTATCAATCAGAACGATCAAATCATCCACAAAAACAAGATAGGCATACGCCCAAAATCCTGGAAAAGCTTGCATTGGGATTCGATAAATCCGCGCACCTTTTTGGGTGGTAAATTCTGCAAAAGTATGCGGGGATTTAGTGGACGGGATGGGCTTCATTTATTTGCCTCGCAAGCCATTCAAAAAGAGCGTTGCGGTTTGGTCTGAGATTTCTTCAATAACAAGACCACCTTTGGGGTTGTACCAAGTGATTGCCCAGTTCATCGCGCCTAAAAGATTTCGCACAGCCAACCCTGTATTTTCGCAAGAAAAAATGCCTGTATTCGTCCCCTCGTCAACAACTTCGCGCCAGAGGGATTCGAAGCGATCGCGGTTAGGCACATGGCGGGCGTGCAACTCAGGCTTGAGCGAACGATGCTCCATGAGTAAAACAGTTGTTAAATCAAAATGATCGGTGAGAGCTTTGAGATAAGCATGTATCATGCGGCGCAGTTTTTTATTAGCGGGAAGATTTTCATCTTGAACAATGTCGATAACTTGCCCCGTGAGCAGTTCAAGAGCTTGGTCTAAAAGTTCGAGCAAAATTTCTTGCTTGCTGGAAACATGATGATATAAACTGGCTTTCTGCAAGTTGACCGCACCAGCAATATCGCTCATGGAAGTAGCATGGTAGCCCTTAATGCGAAAAATTTCTGCTGCGGCATCTAGTATTTCTTCTTTTGTCATCATAGTGTACAATCTCCAAAATCTACCGAACGGTCGGTAGATAAAGAATACCAGAATCAGATTTCATAGTCAAGACGCAATCAGAAATTTAGACGAATATGCTATAATATGTGCATGACTGAAGAAATTGTGGAAATTCCTGAAGAAAAAGAAGAAAATAACGAAGGTAATAACGATCAGCGTAAAGTAGCTATAATCGCAATCGTCTTCGTTTTGTTGATTCTGGGTGGCGTAGTCGCGGCAGTTTTAGGACTGCTTAATGAAAACACCCCCACCGAGCGCATCCGAGATATTTTCATCATTTTCATGGCATTCGAATCTTTGGTAATCGGAGTGGCTTTGGTTATCTTGATCTTGCAAATAGCCAGCTTGATGAATTTGCTACAGAATGAAATTAAGCCGATTCTGGATGCTACGAATGAAACTGTTCACACCTTGCGTGGGACCACAGCTTTTCTCAGTGAAAATATGGTTGACCCAGTCATTAAGTTGAATGCCAATTTAGCAGGGCTACAACGTATTTTTGAGATACTTGGTATCAAGAAAAATTAAATAAAAGATTTTAAAAAAGGAGAAAATCATGTCTGAACGTGACGAATTTGGTGCATTTTTAGTTGGGTTTATTGTTGGTGGTCTCACCGGCGCAGTTGCCGCATTACTCTTTGCCCCACAATCTGGCGAAGAGACTCGCACATTGCTTAAAGAGCGCGGAATTGAACTAAAAGACCAAGCCACCCAAACGGCTGAAGAAGCCATCGCCCGTGCCGAAGCTGCAACAGAAGAAGCCAAAGCTCGCGCGGCTGAATTACAAAAAGAGCTAAAAGATCGCGGACAAGTTGTTGTAGATCGCGGCAAAGAAGTTGCTGAAACCGCCAAAGCAAAAGGTCAAGAAGTTGTCGAAACAGCAAGAACAAAAGGGAAAGAAGTCGTAGATACAGCCAAGACAAAAGGTCAAGAAGTTGTAGAGACGGCTAAAAAGAAAACAAAAAAAACACCTTCTGAAGCATAAAAGATAAAAAAAATGAAAAGAAAAGGGTTTGACTATTTTTAGTCAGACCCTTTTTTGGTCTAAAGGATAAAAATGCTAAAAGATAAATTACGGGATCCCATTAGCGGACTCACCCACCTTGGAGCAGCGGTACTCTCCCTTTTCGGGTTAATTGCCCTCATTATCATAAGCTGGGGTGAATCAGCGAAGCTTACCTCGATGATTATCTATGGGATCAGCCTGATATTGATGTTCTCAGCCAGTGCAACATATCATATGACTATTTCTAGCCCCAAAGTGATTGAGATTCTACGCAAGGTAGATCATTCTGCCATTTACCTGCTCATTGCCGGAACTTATACTCCTTTTTGTATAAATGCCTTTAGCGGGTTTTGGAAATGGGGATTACTCTCAATTATTTGGTCGCTAGCACTCATCGGCGTGGGCATTAAAGTTTTCATTGTCCGCGCACCACGTTGGGTGAACGCTGGAGTATACCTATTGATGGGCTGGCTGATTGTGGCAGCAGCTGGAGAAATGGCAAATACACTTCCTGCCGGTGCGCTAACGTGGCTAATAGCTGGTGGTCTGATATATACTTTCGGAGCAATTATCTACATCACAAAAAAAATGGATTTCAAGCCGGGCGTCTTCGGCTTCCATGAAGTTTGGCATATCTTTGTGATACTTGCTGCGGTGGCGCATTATATTTCCATCCTTGCCTATATTGCTATATAAAAAATGCCCACAGCTGGGTGAGGGGGGCACCCAACTGCGGACAACTACATTGTACACAGTTTCTTTTTCTTTTGCAAGCAAAAAATCTAATTATACAAAAAGATAATGAAAACAAAGCAGAAGGCGTGTATAATAGGGGCATGACTGAAACCAATATAATTCGTCGCAGAATCAGTATTCTGATTGATGGCGACAACGCACAAGCCAAACTGCTCCCGCAGATGTTGGCTGAAACCAGCAAATATGGGCAGGTAACAATTCGTCGCATTTACGGGGATTGGACAACAGCCAGCATGAATTCGTGGAAAAAAATTCTCAATAACCACGCTGTGCAACCTGTACAACAATTCCGTTATACCATTGGTAAAAACGCAACAGACAGCGCAATGATCATTGACGCAATGGATATTCTCCATACGAGCGATGTGAATGGCTTTTGTATCGTCTCCAGCGACAGCGACTATACTCGTCTTGCTACTCGTATTCGTGAGGCTGGCATTTTCGTAATGGGAATCGGCGAAAAGAAAACACCCAGACCCTTCGTGAACGCTTGCGATCTTTTTGTTTTTACCGAGAATCTGGCTCCAAAAAAGAAGCCAGCCCCACGCACACGCTCTACCAGCTCCAAACAAAAGCAAACGCAGAAACCTGTCAAAGAGCCAGAGCCAATCCCATTGCTCAAACAGGCTTTCGAGATCGCTGTCCGCGAAGATGGTTGGGCATCAATGGCAATGCTCGGTAATGCACTATATCAAATTGACCCCAGTTTTGATCCACGCTCTTATGGGCATGGTCAGCTTTCAAGATTAATTGGGAAATACAAGAAATATTTTGAGTTGCGCACACAAGATAGTAACGGCACAACTTTATTCCATGTAAAACTGAAAGAGTAAAATTTTAAATAAAGACGAAAAAAGGAGATTGCTTTGGCAATCTCCTTTTTTTACCTATATACTCCTTGCTTCTTTTCTTCCCCCTGTCGCTCTTGCAACTCTCTATACACATCAATGATCCGTCCCGCAACCACTTCCCAATCATATCCCTTCGCATGGATGGCTGCTTGCTCACCCATTTTTTTTCTTAGTTGAAAATCTCCCAGCAACGCACCCAATTTCTCACTTAAAACATCAGGTGAATCAAAAGGGACGTGATAGCCCGTCTCACCATCTTTGACCAAATAGGCCAAACCGCCTACCTGCGAAGCAATCACCGGCGTTCCGCAAGCCATCGCTTCTAATGCCACCATCCCAAAAGATTCATAATGCGATGGCATCAGCAAAACCTCTGCCGCCGAATAATAATAAGGCAGCGTATCTTGCGCACGCTTACCCAAGAAAAGAGCCATCTGCCCCAAACAAAGCTCGTCACATAAATTCTGCAAACGCGCCATCTCTTCGGTCATATCTTCGCGGGCAACATTGGGGTCGCCACCAATAATTGCCACATAAAATGGATTCTCAGCATCATACATCCCCATCACTGAAACCGCTTTCATTAGCGTATCGATTCCCTTTAACGGCTCAATTCTCCCCACAAACAGAGCCATGCAATCATCACCAGAAACACCAATATAATCTCGCGCTTCATCTTTCGGGATGGGGTAAAAATGCTCGGTATCTACGCCAGGTGGGATGATAACCATCTTCGCCACATCTGCCTGATATAGAAACTGAAGCTGGGATTTCTCGGCTGGCGTGGCGACGATAAGCCGATCCGCCCGTGAGAGAACTTGCTTCTCACCATCAACGCGATAGGGACCCTCACGCTCCTCATCACTACGCGCAATCCTATTTTTCATCGCGCCCAAAGTATGAAACATGTGGACAATGGGTATTCCCCACGCATCCTTCAATATCCCAGCAGCGATTCCAGACATCCAATAATGAGAGTGAATCACATCGTATTTCAAATCTTTTTCTTCAGTAAATTTCAATATCCCGTCTACAAAATCGGGGATATGCTCCACCAACGCCTGCTTGGGGAGTGGCACTTCGTTTCCCGCCGGGATGTGTACGACGCGATTCCCTGATCCTAGATCGTGCAGCACGTGCGGGACATGCTCGTCCTGCGATCGGGTGAAAACATCCACATGAACACCCATCCGCCCAAGTTGTCGCGTTAGATCTCGAACGTAGACATTCATCCCGCCAGTGTCTTTACCGCCCAATGTTGCAAGGGGGCAGGTATGATAAGAGAGCATGGCTATTCGGAGCATACTTTTTCCTTTTTGCTTGGCAGTTAGAAACTGTGCTGGTATAATTTTCGCCGCTATAGAACGCCACCGTAGCTCAGTTGGTAGAGCAGACGCTTCGTAAGCGCCAGGTCATGGGTTCGACTCCCATCGGTGGCTCAGATAGTATAATCTATACAAATAAAAACGTCCCTTGCGAGGGACGTTTTTGATTCATATACGTTGATTAACAGTTAAACCGCATCCCTTCCAGCCTGAAAAGCTTTCCGATTCAACTCCACAAATTTGGGCGGGACGCGCGCTTCGATGACATCCAACCATGGCTTCGCATCCATCTCCAAAATCTTGGAGAGCGCACCGAGCAAGACTACATTCGCGGCTTTAGCATTCCCCAATTCTTCCGCAATCGCAACACCTTTTACCCAATAGACCTTCTCTGTTACTGGGGCAAAGGCGGCATTAATTTCCTCGTTAGCGGGGTATTTCCCCGTTCCAGAGCTGACGGTAATCGGCACAATTTCATAATCGTTGATCAATGCCATTCCGCCGGATCGAATCCCACCTACAAAGCGGATTGCTTCCAACTTCTCGAAAGAAATCAAAATATCCGCTTCGCCATCAGGGATGACTGGAGAAAAGACTTCTTCACCCCAACTGACGTGCGAGATTACACTCCCGCCACGCTGTGACATCCCATGCACCTCGGCTTTTTTTGCATCGTAGCCAAGAGCAATCCCCAACTCAGCGAGAACATTACTCGCCAAAATAGTTCCCTGCCCCCCAACACCTGTAAGTAAAAAACGTGTTTTTTTCATCAATTGCCTCTATTTTCATCCACGAAGGAACACGAAGGTCACGAAGTTTTTTGTTCTTACCCTTGAAGCCTTTGTCACCTTTGCAACCTTTGCGTCCCTTAAACTACTGCATTCTCAACTTCAAAACATCATCTCTAAACAAAATCGCATCACGTGGACAAACCTGCGAGCAGATTTCGCATCCCGTACACAGCAGCGGGTCAATCACCGCCAGCGGACGCTGAGTCTTCTCATCCAGCTTATCCGATTTGATAATCGCCGGGCAACCGATGCGGAAACAGAGCGTACAACCATTGCAATCTTCCTCGATCACATCCAGCGCCAGATATTGCTTCCGTTCTTCCGGTACGAGCACACAAGCATGATCCGTAATCAACACAGCCGGCTCATCAATTTTCAACCACTCTTTGAGCGTCGTCTCAATTGCCTTAACATCATAAGCCTCCACGCGTTTAACGGTCTTGATTCCAATCGCGCGTACCAATGCTTCAATATCTATTTCATTCGAAGGCTTGCCTTGTAGCGTCAAACCAGAGCCGGGGTTATCCTGCTGTCCCGTCATGCTCGTGATCCGATTATCCATGATAATCGTAATCACATTGCTCCCGTTATAAACCACATTCATCAGCGCCTGCATGCCTGTATGCAAAAAAGTTGAATCGCCGATCACGGCAAAATGACGCTCTTTATCGCCCGCCATTACCGCGCCATGCGCCACGCCCGTGCTTGCCCCCATACAACCGCAAGTATCCATCGCGCTCAAGGGCGGCACAACGCCTAATGTATAGCAGCCGATATCACCGTTGATCGGGCGTTTGAGTTTATTCAAGATGAAGAAAGTGCTTCTATGTGGACATCCCGCACATAACACGGGAGGACGATTGGGCAGATTCTCCGGCAAAATAACGGGAAGCTCTACTCGTGCCGCCGGAACAGACGCGACATCAGGTTTGCTACCGAGATTCTCGGGCATTAAGCCAGCCGAAACCGCGTGCGTGCGGACGATCTTCGGATCCAATTCACCGACCAAGGGGAAAATCGACTTGAAATGCGGATAGCTTCCACCATCCCATCCCTCTGGTTTATATAACTCCACGCCCATCAGCAAAACCTGCTCTTCGATGAAGGGATCAAGTTCCTCGAGGACAATTACCTTATTCACCTGCGCCGCAAATTCTTTAATCATCTTCGGAGGCAAGGGATAGGACATGCCGAGCTTCAGTACGCTGGCGTCGGGAAAAACTTCGCGGGCATATTGATAAGCGATGCCGTTGGTGATGACGCCAAGCTCAGTGCCGCGCTTCTCAACACGATTAAGCGTGGTCGTTTCGGCAAACTCAGAGAGTTTTTTCAAGCGCTCTTCAACAATCGGATGTCGCCCGCGCGCATTGGCCGGGACCATCACATATTTGGCGTGGTTGCGCGGATATTTACCCGGCTCAGCACCCTGATAGCGGTCAGGGCCCGCTTCAACAAGCGAACTGGTATGACAAACACGCGTCGTCGGGCGCATCAGAACAGGCGTATCGAATTGCTCGCTCAGCTCGAATGCCGCAACCATCATATCTTTGGCATCCTGACTATCGGCAGGGTCAAGGCAGGGGATACGCGCAAATTTAGCGTAGTTGCGGTTATCCTGCTCATTTTGGGAGGAGTGCATCGAGGGGTCGTCAGCAGTGATAATAACCAAACCCGCTTCCATTCCCGTAAACGCGGCATAGAAAAGAGAATCGGCAGCAACATTCACGCCGACATGCTTCATCGTCGCGAGAGCACGTTTGCCCGCATACGCCGCGCCGATGGCTACGTCCAGCGCGACTTTTTCATTAGGTGCCCACTCAGCGTAAACATTAGGCATTTTGGCAAAAACTTCCAAAATCTCGGTGCTGGGCGTACCTGGGTAACCAGATGCAACTTCCACGCCAGCTTCCCACGCGCCACGTGCGAGGGCTTCGTTGCCTGAGAGTAATCTTTTTACGAGTTTTTCTGTCATAAAATTCTCCTAATCGAAATAATTTAAATTTATGCAACTGTTTTGTGATCTATTTGCTCTTGGTGCTGTCGTAAATGAAAAAACAAAATGAACGGGAGCAAAGGTGCATAAATGCGGGTTTCGTTAATTAGACCAAAAAGAAATATGCTAATAATTATCAGCATTATAATTATAAATGCCTTGTAGTCTTGCTCTTCAAATCTATCAAAAGACCAGAGCAAATAAACGACAAGTCCTATTAAGAAAAGAGAATTTATTATATCTGTTGACAATAAATTTCCAGAGAAAAAAGCTTGTAGGTTTTCGGGCAAGGTTAAGTGATTTCCTAAAACCCTGTGAGAGCTATCGTCACCTAAATCAGGCTTTGATGAAACTATAAACAAATAATCGCGCACAAGCTTTGTATAAGCTACTCCAAAAAAGGTCAGACATGATCCAGTGACCAATTTTGCAACAGATGACAATTTGATTGCTGGAAAAAAAGAATCTTCTTGGTTTTGAAATTGAAAGGCATCTACTATCAAAAATACAGCAATAAAAATAGCACTTTCCTTATTAGTAAGTGCTATAAAGAATAACGCAACAAAATATAACGTAGTTTTTTTTCTCCATATTCCCCAACTAAATAGTATGAAGAAAATAATTTCGAGACTATCCCATGTATAAAACCAAGAATGCTGAATACCGATAAACATAAAGGAAAAGAAGATAACGTATAATATAGATAGGGAGAAGTTATTATTCGTATATTTCAACAGTAAGACGTACAAAATAATAGTTTGAGCAAAGATGGCTAATACATAAAAAACCATCAATGCTTTTTCGAAAGGAATGCCAAAAAGAGAAATACCGTAAACAGAATAAGGAGCTAACAAACGGTTCTGGTAGGCAAGCCAATGTGGTTTGTGACTTAGCACGCCGTGAGCAGCCTCAACAAGAGCATTGTACTTAGATGTATGAAACTTAACGAAGCTTTTTGCCGTTAAAGATGAGATAAAAAAAACTGATGCAAAAGAAAATATCGTTGTGAACTTTTGAGTTATGTTAGATGAAGTTCTGCTATTCGTTTTCATTTTAATTCCACGTCCGATTCCCACGCGCCACGTGCAAGGGCTTCGTTGCCAGAGAGTAATCGTTTTACTAGTTCTTCGGTCATTGAGGGTTTCTCCTAATATGGAAAACCCGAAAGGTTTCAATCAAAAACTGATTGAACTTAAATCTATGCCTTCAAAATCATCATAATAGAACATAGAGCAACAAAACCTTTCGGGTTTCTAATAAACACTTAGATTATACGAGAGTTTTTTAACACAAATGTCACGAATTCAGCGAATGACGTGAATGTTTAAAAAGACACCAAGTGTTTTGAAAACACTCGGTGTCTGCTTAGCTAAAATTTTATATCTTTCACATTCAATTGTAATGATTTTCGCCCCCGCCATTCGTTGACTTCAAAGGTGTAGAGCAAGTCGATTTTTGCGGGCAAATCGGGTTTAAGATGCCCCAGCCGAAAGGCGATTCCATCCATATCTACTTTGCCGTCACTGACTTTTAGTTTAAGGTGTGTTTTATCTCTCCCGACCGTGCGGGCAGATTTCACTTGCAAGCCCCGTGAAACAAAAATGGGGCGTGGATTCCCATACCCAGTCGGTTCAAGGTAATTAAGATGATCGAGCATTTCAAAGCTTAATTCTGAAAGCGGAACTTCCATATCCGCGACCAAGACGGGGCGTAAATCAACACCCGCAAGCTCTTTCTCGGCGATTTCGCGCATTTTTTTCAGGAAGGCTCCCACATTTTCGTTGCGAATCGTGAATCCTGCCGCGGCGGCGTGACCACCATGACGGACGAGCAAATCGGCGCATTCGTCGAGGGCATCAGTAATGTGGAATTCTGCGATTGAGCGGCAGGAGCAGACCGTCGTTTCTTCGTCTATATGCCCAACGATGGCGGGGCGATAGTATTGATCGGCTAAACGGGAGGCTGCCAATCCAACTACCCCAGCATTGAAATCTGGCGAGGCGGCGAAGAGTAAGAGCGCATCTTTGTCTGTGGCGAGGGCAATGGTTTCAGATACTTCTTGCATCTCGCGGGTGATTTTTTGTCGCTCTTGATTTTGCATTTCTAAGGATTGTGCCATATTGCCTGTTTTCATGACATCGTTTTCCATCAGGAGGTCATAGGCGGCAAGCGCAGAATTCAAACGGCCAGCTGCGTTGAGACGTGGTCCCAGGCTAAAGCCGATATTCATGGCATTGACTTCTTTGATATTGACACCTGCGACTGCGGCAAGAGAGACTAATCCCTGTCTTTGAGCATTTTTCATCACGCGTAAGCCTTTGCGTACAAGCGCATGATTTTCGCCTTCGAGGGGAGCAAGGTCAGCAACTGTGCCGAGGGCGACGAGATCAAGGAGATGGTTTGACGTGAGACCGTTGACGGTAGATTCTCCGACGCTGCTCAGGACAGGCTCTGAACGGTCATCGGTCAATTGCCCATCGTCTAATAACGCTTGCGCAATTTTATAGGCAATGCCAACGCCTGCAAGCATCTTTTCGGGGTAAGAATCATCTTTTTGTTTGGGATTAATGATCGCGAGCGCATTTGGCAGAATCTCACCGGGGTGGTGGTGATCTGTTATAACGAGATCAAGCCCAAGTCCACGTGCGTGCTCGACTTCGTCCAATGAGCGAATGCCGCAATCTACAGTGATGACAAGGGTCACACCATCCGCTGAAAATTTATCCAGTGCATTTGTATTTAGCCCATAACCTTCATCAAAACGATTGGGGATGTAGGCATCGACTTTTGCGTTGAAGGCACGCAAGGTTTGCACCAGAAGCGCGGAGGAGGTGATGCCATCGACATCGTAATCTCCATAGATGATGATTTTTTCATCTTGCGCAAGGGCTTGATGGATGCGTTTGACAGCGAGATCCATGTCTTTTAAGTCCCAGGGTGACATGCTGTGAGCGGGTGCAGCTTTGAGAAAGGCGCGCGCATCGGCATCTGTAGCATAGCCGCGATTGAAAAGAAGTTGTCGTAATACTGGGGGGAATTTCTCCAACGCTTCATCAACGGTGGGAGGCAATTTGCTTTGTATTTGCCAGCGTGTTTGCATATTTTAGACCTCAGACATAAGACTAAAGACCTAAGATTTTAGACACAAGATTTTCAGCATAAATCTGATGTCTTAGGTCTTTAGTCTTTTTTGCTCAAGCGATAAAGCTCATCGCCGACTTGGTTCAAATCATAATAAGTAGAAATTTCGGGATGCAGGGTTGCAAAATAGATCGGGCGTTTATCTATATTTGCTTCAATATAATCGAGTGTGCTCTGCCCTAAAGTCGGGAAAGCCTCGTGAAACGCAATCCCCGTGCGCCCATCCAATATATGGGCGGTGTATACATGCGTATATAGCCGATCCCAAATTTCGAAAACAATCGCATCGTCTTCAATCTTATTTAGAACTTGATGGGAAAGCCGTACATAACGGTCTGGCTTGGCAATGGGATAAATTTTTTCATCGCGAATAAATGTTGAATATCCTTCTTGGATGGCAAGAGTAATATCTGCTTTGGCGTGGAAGAGAAGAGCGGCGACAAACGCAACCCCCAAGAGGCTTGGCATTAAATTGATATTTTTCAGCCTTTGAGCTTGCTTCCCTTTGAGCAAACTCGCGACCCCAGACAGAATCGCGCTAAGCCCAACACCGAGCCAAATATGAACAAGCACCGCGACAGGGCAATAAAATTCTTGGTAAACACCAAACGCGACTGTAACCGCGAACCCCCAAACAAGGGTGAAGGCAATTAATAAATATAAAGCTTCTGGTAAAAGCGATTTCCCATCCTTTTTATGGAAGAAAAGTGCAACCATACCCATCAAAACCAGCGCAAATTCCCAGCGCGGATAAAAGTTGATATACTCGCTCAATCTTGATCGAATCACTTCTGGCGTAGCAGAAAAATAATAAACCCAAAAACTCTCTGCAGGGAAAATGGCAAAAAGGCGTTCAAGGGGTTCATCAAATTCTTCGGGCGTTAAACCGCGAGTGGATAAATTTGTGATATAGGTCGTATTATAAATACTAGAGGGCGGGTTATTCTGATCAAGATACAGAAATGCCAGGAAAAAGAGAAGCAAACCCAAGGTCGCGCCCACTGCGGCACTGATCCAGTCGCGTTTGCGGCGCGCTTTGAATATCATATAAATTAGAACAGCAGAGGCAGTCATCACAACTGTGCTATGGATTCCAACACTCAACCCACCCACTAATCCCGCCAAAAAGAGGTAACGCGCGTTTTTGCTCTCATCCCAAAGAAGCATGAGCAAGAAAACGCTGGCAATCATGCTTGCGGCTGGGGCGTAGGTCTCGGCAAAAATTGTACGCCGCCAAAATAACGGATTTAGCATCAGCCCAGCTGCCCCGGCTATCGCGGCAACCTTCCAGCCTCCCAGTTTGCGAATGATCAAATAGACCTGCCCAACCGCAAATGCGCCAAAAAAGGCAGACATGAGATTGACTCGAAAGGCGATATTGGAAATAGGGATGAGGGTGAATAATTTCCCTAAAAAGACATAAGTTGTGTAGCCGCTGGGATGCGTCATCCCCAAAGTATAGGAGAGGGTCTGAAATTCAGCGGCATCTGCTGTGAGCAGTGTGGGAACCAGGGTGCGAATATATAAGGCAAAGCTCAAAAGCGAAAGAAATGTTGCGAGAAGAAGATCTTTGCGCGATATTGTATTTTTTCTTTCCATAGAAAAGAGTATAAGCGGGGATGATTGAAGGGGCAAGGGAAGTAAGCATAACCTGAAGTCAGTATCCCCCATTCTTGGTAACTTATTTCATGGCTACGACAATACTGACAGGCAGCCCCCACATTTTCAGGATTTCTCTTTTGCTAATTTTGAACCCTGCCTCTTCAAGACTATCTACCGTATAAATTGGACGACAGTCCACTAAAGCCGGTATTCGTTGATGGAACCACTCGTAGATGCGCACCGCACGGCAATCACGTTTTTCGAGGGCAACAAGGCCCAAACGCCCATCAGATTTTAGTACACGCTGACATTCATCAAGAAGAATGGGAATCTCTGGTGTATCAAATAACTCCAAAGTGAAGCTGATGAAGATCGCGTCAAAATACTCATCCCTATGAGACAATTTAGATGCATCGCCCACTTTCAGATGAACGGCATCTCCCAACCCGAGACTCTGAATTCTCTTCTCTGCGAGAGCGTGCATTTTCTCTGAGATATCAATCCCATGGGTTTCTGCGGGTTGGGCGGCGCGAGCTAAAACAGGTAAGACTCGCCCCGTCCCGAAACCAATTTCCAGTACGGTTTCCCCACTTTGCAGATTCAGCATCTTTAGCCCGAGATTGGTGAATTTTCTCTCACTGACAGCAACAAAATCATACCAGCGACTGATCCAATCATAGGTCTGGCGCGCTTCTTCTTTTGAGCGTCTTACGCGGCTAATCTCTGGCATATTTATTTCATCCTGCTGAAATCTTGCTTAAGTTTGAAAATCATTGGATGCTTAAGTTTAGTATAACGCATAGCAATACTTCTATTTCCTATTTACTACAAGACTATGCCGATTGCGAGAGCGGCGTTGAATCTGCGATGATATAATGAACTATAACCCTGCACAAAACCTCATCGCCTTCGGCTCTGGTATGCGGCGCGATTTTTGTTCAGTTTTTTCAGGGTAAAATTGGGTTGTGTTTACAAAATCGGCGGGACAGCTTACGCCATCGTTGTGCGGCTGAAAATAAACGAAATGATTTCAAAAGATGAGAGAAAAAATAACATAAAACGAGCCTTTGATTTTCTTGTTGAACATGCTCAAGAAAGAAAACCTTTTTCAGTAGAACAATTATCTGCTAAAACTGAGTGGGCTATCACTGAAACCCAAGAAAATATTCTCAATCGCCTGAGTGACCTTGTATATGAAGAAGGGGAAAAATATTTTGCTAAACCCGAAATTCTCCGAGTACGTTTAGATGATTTCAAAGAACTTTTGCATCAGAAAAAACGATTGTTTACAGATTACGTTTTAGAAGTATCGTCAAGTATTTTGATTTATGAGTTCTTTATGCCACTTTCCCGTGAAGATAGATTGCGTGAAGCGCTCGATAATTTATTCTATCGTGACACAATCGAACAGAGAATACAAGAAATTGGTATTTCCCGAATTCGTGATGGTCTAAAGTTGCCTCCAGAGTATTTGGAAGATAAAATAAGACAGCTTGTATTTGATTTTATGGAAAGTACGATTGGTGGTTACTCAATGTACATGGTAAATGGACGCTATCGAGCAGATGTTCTTGCTTCTCGTGAAGAAGTCATTACCCGGCCATTCGCATATGGTCCTTATATAGTTGACGAGACGACAGCAATAGTAAGGTTTATACTGCCAGTCGAAACAGATGCTGGGAAATTTGAGTACGGCAAGATATTAGAGCCTGCATCAATGGTCATTGGTACCAAAAAGCGTGCAGAGTTAAAGAGTTGGTTATTTCTAAATTTCTTTGCAGAGGCATTAATTCGTGTCGTGCAAAAGGAAGATGAGATTTGGCTGCTTGAATCTGGAATGCGAAGTGCGTTTTACAGATGGGTCCGTCGTGATGAGTATGAATAAAAGCCGCACAACCCCGCGTGGAGCTGACCTCACCGCCTTCGGCTCTGGTATGCGGCGCGATTTTTGTTCAGTTTTTTCAGGGTTAAATTGGGTTGTGTTTACAAAATCGGCGGGCAGCTTACGCCATCGTAGCAAGAAGACCTGAAAGGTACAATCAAAAAATGTGGACATTCCCATTTGAAAAAAATGGATCATTCCAGATAAACTATCGCAAACACCAGACTGCTTTGTAATTCCCTCTTATGCGTTAAAAGATCACACTAGACCAACACGCCCAACGATAAATCAAATTAAATTAGCTATTAGTTGGTGGAAAAGATATCCAAAAGCCACCCTGCTTATGTGTACGGGCGACAATCAAGGATTAGGAGTGTCCAATGCCAGCGTGATGGCTGCATATGCAATCCAGTTGGGCGTACCTATTGAGTGCATTATAGAAGAAGACCAATCCAAAAATACCTATGAGAATTTGTATAACGCGCAAAAAATTATCAAAGGACAAGGCTATTCCCAGCCAACACTGGTAACGCTTGACCTATATACTCGCCGGGCAGTAGCCACAGCGCATAAAATAGGATGGAAGAATATTGTATTGGGTATCAGCGTATTCACCTGGAGAGCCAGCCTATGGGTACAAGTGGTTTCAAACTCATTCTCGGCTAACATTGTATCTCTACGAAGTAATCGCAATGATATACAGTAAGATGGTTGGCTGGGTATAATAAACGCGATATCAAGAACAAAAATCGTCAATCCCGCTGAACTACCTATTAGGCACTCACCAAAAGCCTTCCTTCATCGGAAGGTTTTTCATTTGACACCCTCACTCTTTTATATTAAACTATACGCATAGGCTATCCGCAATTAATTCTAAAGGAGACTATGATGACTGAAGATTTTGCCCACCTTAGTGCACAAATGCCCCTCGCCCCCGCTATCCAGGCTTGGGAGATGTATCTAAATGATCAAGGACGCTCACCGAATACTGTCAAGGCTTTTCTTTCCGATGTCCGCATTCTGACGCAATTTCTGCCCCCCGACCGCGCTCTCGGCGCAATCACGACCGAAGACCTGAACCGCTATTTCAACTGGATGGAAAAAGAGCGCGGTGTTCCATGCAGCCCCAAAACTCTCGCTCGGCGGATCACCTCGACCAAATCTTTTTTTCGTTGGCTGCATCAATTTGGTGTCCTGCTGATCGACCCCGGCGAAAAAGTGCCCAATCGCTCCGTTCTCTCTCCCTTGCCGACAGTCCTGACCGAAAAAGAGATGATGGCCGTATACGATGCCGCAAATTCACATCGTTTGGATAAAAAGCCGGACGCACGCCCATCTGCCTTGCTCACGTTATTGTTGACAACCTCTGTGAAGAAAAGCGAATGTCTCGGTATTCATCTTAACCATATTGAGTTGGATGGCCCCGAAGGAGCCTATGTTTTCATCCGTTACGCGAGTCCCGCCAACCGTTATAAAGAGCGCAAAATTCCCCTCACAGATGAGTGGATTGCCATCTACCGCGAATATCTCGCCCAATATGAACCTGTCGATCAACTCTTCCCCTGGTCTCCTCGTCGATTGGAATATCTGCTCGAAGATATCAGCGATGAAGCAGGCTTGGAGAAACATCTCTCCTTCAAAATGTGCCGCTGGACAAGCGCATTAACTGACTTCAAAAAAGGTATGGAGCCAGATCGCATTCGCCAGAAACTGGGCATCTCAAAAATCCAATGGCGAGAAATTAGAATGAAGTTGAGAAAATTAAATCGTAAGGATGATGCAGCATAATCTGTCCGTGAAGAAACACGAAGTTATACAAAGCAAAAAGCAGGTCAGTTTTTAAACTGACCTGCTTTTTTATTATTAAAACCTGACAGGTTTACACCTTAAACCACCAACTTATAGCCAATCCCCGTCACAGTTTCAATCTGAACATCACAATTGCCCATCTTTTTTCGCAGGTGAGCGACGTGTACATCCACTGTGCGGGTTTGCCCATAGAAATCAAATCCCCAAGCAAGCTCGAGGAGTTTTTCTCGGCTGAGAACACGTCCACGGTTTTCGGCGAGGGTTAAGAGCAAATCAAATTCTTTGGCGCGCAAATCGAGTTGGATTTCACCGATGCTTGCTTCGCGGCTTGACGGGTCGATGCTCAGGTCACCGAGATCTATGGCAGCGGAAGCAGGTTGAGAAACACGTGCGTCGCGGCGCAAAATCGCTTTTACACGGGCAACCAATTCACGGGGGTTAAATGGCTTGGTGAGGTAATCATCCGCTCCCAATTCTAATCCTACAATTTTGTCGATATCGTCATCCCGCGCAGTCAGCATAAGAATGGCAACGGGGTTATCATCTGCACGTAAACGACGACAAACCTCGAAACCATCGAGGTTGGGGAGCATGACATCAAGGACGATCAGCGCGGGATTTTGGCTTGCGACCGCATCGAGAGCTGCCTGCCCATCCCCCACTGACGCGACTCGAAAGCCCTCGCGCTCAAGATAAAGCTGCGCAAGCTGGATGATGGAGGCTTCGTCATCAACGAGGAGAATCAATTCGGGCATTTAATTTTCGGGGACATAGGCAATGGCTTCGATTTCAACGCGAACATTGAGCGGTAACGTTTTGACAGCAACGGTAGAGCGGGCAGGAGGTTTACCGGTGAAAAACTCGGCGTAGACAGCATTGAATTCCGCAAACTCGCCCATGTCGGCAAGGAAGCAAGTGGTCTTGACAACATAATCGAGACCGGAGCCAGCTGCTTCGAGAACATATTTGAGATTGGTCAGTGATTGACGTGCTTCGGCTGCAATGCCACCTTCGACAATTTTGCCAGTGGCAGCATCAACGGGCAACTGCCCAGCGGTATAAACCATATTGCCGAGAGTCATACCTGCGGAGTAGGGGCCGATGGCTTTAGGTGCTTTTTCTGAACTAACAACTTTTTTTGTTTGGGACATTTTTCCTCGCTTCATAATATTTGAATATGTCTTTCTATTTTAAGGCAAGATGGGTGCGAGGTCAAAGAGATGATTTAGCTTCAACGTAAAAAGGGTGAAAAAGGCGAAAAACACAAAATTTTTAAAGTTTTTTTCGCGTTATTCACCAAATTTGCGTAATTCGCATTAAAAACTTGAAATCGACGATACCTTAGAGAAAACTCAAAAGAATCAAACGCCCCTCTCCCGTTTTGGAAGAGGGGCCGGGATGGATATTTACGAATTTGTCGAAGGAGCAAAGGTTGGGCTCTCTCCATTTGGGCGTTCACGTTCAGGCTTCTCCTCGCGTGGATTTGTTTCGCGGAAAGCCTTGATCGCTTCTCGGAGCGATTTTCCACTATCACCGGTTATCTCGCGGATTTCACGATAGCTTTCCTTCAAAGATTTCACGGTCTCGGCAGCATTTTCAAGATCTGTTACCTTGCCATCTGCGTCAAATCCTTCATGCGCGGTAATTAGTGCTTGTGCACTCTCATAAAGAGGCCAAGCTTCATCTGCAGATGCGTTGAAAGCATCTAGCGCGGCTTGTACGGCAGCGGTATCTTTTCCCTTTTCGGTAGCTTTATCAATCAGGGTTTGGATTTTCTTTGTAAGCGTATCGCTTCGCTCGAAAATCTTTCCAATACGTTCATTCAGTTTTAGAACGCGTTCCCAAGCCTTTTCAAGTCGCTCTCCTGTGATTTCAGTTTTTTCAGGAGGCGTTGTCTCATCGGCCAAACCAGAAGCATAAACGCTCGAAGAAGGCAAAACTGCAAGGCTCAAAACAGCGACTAAAGCAATCAAAACAAATTTCTTAAACATGGGTAAATCTCCTTATTGTGTATTTTATTTTCTTAGCATCATTCTACAAAGAAGAGATTATCGGAGTATAGTCAGGATGTAAAATCCTTGTAAACTGATATAATTCGACATCAATAATGGTTCAGGATTCTCTATGACTTCAAAAAGAAACGCTCTCAAAATACGTGATGCCTCTGGGTGGACCATCTTTGTCTTTGGCGTTCTCGCCCTTCTGCTCGGCTTTGAAATCATCCCGCGCGCTCAACGCCCAGCGACAGACTATACCCTTGTTTTCATCATGGCTTCGTCCATGGCTTCCTTCAATATGGGCGTTTACTATATTCTCGCCGCGTTAAATGATCTCAAAATTTTTTATCGCTGGACAGTCCCTTTTCGAAGTATTACTTTTGTCGTCTTCCCCACCCTTGTCCTTATGCAGCTTGCTCCATCCCGTTTTTTAGGTGTAGAATTATGGGAGCTAACAGGTGCAAATCGCCACAGGGCTGGCACTCTACTCTAAAAATAATAAGGGAGAATAACAATGCGCTCAAAATGGATCGAATATCAAGACAAAAAAATCTTCTATCAAGATTTCTCAAAACTCTTTTTCAACTATCAGGCTGTCAAAGAAGAACTCGTTGAAGTGCAAGCACTTGTTATCAAAGAACCGCCAAACTCACTTCTTGTTCTGGCAAATTTTAATGATACGGCCATTGCAGGTGATCTCATGTCAGCGCTCAATGCCAGTTCTGCATTAACAAAAGATCATGTTCGTAAAACAGCTGTCTTTGGTGTTTCCGGCATCAAAAAAAAGCTCGGGGATCTTCTCTCAAGGCTTACGGAGCAACCTCTAAGATATTTTGACGAAGAATCTAAAGCAAAAAAATGGCTAGTAGAAGAAAACTAAATAAAAAGGAAAAAGGAAAAATGGCTCCACGAAAAACTAATCGAAGAAAAAGAAAAGCGGCTCAAGAAGCCGCAAAAAGGCGAACTATTCTCAATACAGGGATTATCGTCGTTGTCGTTCTGGCAGTGATTTGGATTGCGACTTCAGCGCAAAATCAAACAGAACCTGCCGCTGCGCCACAACCACCTGCGGATGCACCTCCTGTGGAAGTGGAAAATTACGATTCGGCTCCCCCGATGACCATCGACACGTCCGTGCAGTATTTTGCTATCGTTAAAATGGCAGGGGGTGATGAATTTATCATCGAACTTTACCCCAACAAAGCCCCGATCACTGTCAACAGTTTTGTCTTTTTGGCGCGTGAAGGGTATTTCGACGGCACCACTTTCCACCGCGTGCTCGAGGGTTTTATGGCGCAAGGCGGCGACCCAACCGGGTCCGGCATGGGTGGTCCCGGCTACGAATTCGTCAATGAAGATAGCGACCTGACCTTTGATAAAGCGGGCGTTGTCGCCATGGCAAACGCGGGGCGTGATACAAACGGCAGTCAATTCTTCATCACGTTTCAGCCTACACCACAACTAGATGGTGGCTATACCATCTTCGGGCAAATCACCGAAGGGATGGATGTGGTCAACGCCATCACCCGACGCGATCCGCAACGCAGCCCCAATTTTATCGGTGACGCAATTGAAAGCGTGACGATTGAAGAGAAATAGAAAGGGTATTCAGTAATCAGTGATCACAATAAAAAAGAGCAGCGAGATGTTCAAAACTCGCTGCTCTTTTGATTCTAACAAGACCAAGCTAAAAACAATACACTATCAACATAATTCCTTAGCATTCTCTTTACAAAGCATCGCTATACTCTTTTCATACTAATAAGCTTTACAAGGAAAATGACTAAGGAGTTTGATATGAAAAAAACACTTTTTACCCTAATAATGATCTTCGCTCTGGCACTGACTGCCTGTGGCGGCACAGAAGCCGAAACAACTGGTCTCACTGATGATTACGAAAACGCGATCTCTGTCCAGCTCCAGCTTTCGGCTGGCACCTTTGCATTAGAAGGAACTGATCTTGCTGTAGATGCCGCACAAGCCGCTGACTTGATTCCCTTATGGCAGGTTTTGAATAGCTTAAACGAGAGCGGCACTGCTGCACCAGAAGAGCTTGATGCACTTGTCGTCCAAATTCAAGAAACCATGACCACCGAGCAGATCAATGCAATTACTTCGATGCAATTGACCCTCGAAGATATGGGTGCAGTTATGCAAGAGTATGGCCTCACTAGCGGAATGGGCACCGGTGAAACTCCCCCAGAAGGATTTGTCCCTGGCTCTGGGCGTGACTCTGGTGTTCCCGGCCTGAGCAGTGGTAGCGGAGGTGGTGGCGGCGACACAACCGGCATGACCCCAGAACAAATTGAAGCTGCGCAAGCAGAACGCGAAGCATCAGGCGAAACAGGCACAATGTCAAATAGTCGTCTTGCTACAGCCGTAACTGAAGGACTACTCACCTTATTACAGAGCAAGTAAAAACACCTTCCTCTCCAGAATTTTATAAAAGCTCCTCGCCTTGAAAATCAAAGCGAGGAGCTTTCAATTATAACTTTTCAACATTCAAACTGTTTTCTACGGAAAATGAAATCTTCTCCCATTCCCCTTCAACCACTTCCGTCGCGATTTATAATCAGGCAAGATCGCTTCCACTTGCGCCCAAAAGGTCTTTGAATGATTATGCTCCCGTAAGTGTGACAACTCATGGACAATCACATAATCAACAATCTTCATCGGAGCCATCACCAAACGCCAGGTGAGATTGAGATTTCCTTTTGAGCTGCACGATCCCCAACGCGTGCGAGCGGAGGAGAGTTTTATCTTGGCATAGTCGAAATCATATTTCTGCGCGTAAAATTCAACCCGTTCTGTAAAGATAGCGCGTGCTTCTCCTTTATACCATCGCTCAAAAATCGACTCGGCTTTACCCAGCGAAGCTTCAGATAATTGAAAATCACCACTCAACGCTAAAACAGGCTTTTTCGCTTTGACGATCTTGAGTGAATAATCCTCGCCTAAAAAGGGAAATTCCTCCCCACCCACAAATTGACGTGGAGAAAAATCGATTTGTGCAGCCTTCGCCTTTGCCTGCTTTTTTGTGATCCAATTGGCGTGTTGTTTTAGCATGGCATCAATCTGTTTGCGCGTGGCTCGCTTTGGGGCGCGAATCAGCAACTCGCCATTTGGTTGAATGACGAGGGCAATGGTTTTACGTTTTGAGCGGATGATTTTGGGGGTAGAAGGCATAGAAAATTGTGATATTGGAATACTTAAGCCTAAGAATTGATTTGGAGAAAAAAAGCTTACACAAATTACGCGAATAGGGCGAATGTCGCGAAAAATATAAAAAATTCACGCTGACTGGGATTCTGGTTTCGCACGCGAAGATTTTATCCGTTTTTCTCTTCGTTCTTAGTACGCAGTCGAAAGCCGATATACCCACCCAACAAAGCCAAGCCGAGCGCACCAACAGCGGTTAACAAAACCTGCGCTAAAGGTTGTTGACCAGCAACAGGCTCACTTCCAATCTGGGAACCAAGTTCCAAGCCTGTGAGTAGAAGGGCACCCCAGCTACATAATGCGGATAATTGCCAACGTTTAGGGTATAAAGCACCTACTGCTACACAGCCACTCAGAAAGAGAAGGGTTGAGATAATCGCTGCCCCATCAGCAAATAAGCCAAAAACACTTAAATAGCCTGTGAACAAGACCAACACGATAAAAGATAAAATGCGCATACGATTTAGACTCCTATAGGATTTTATTTAAGATTACCTTTTGCTCGTTCGGGTATTCTCCCGTTTCCGAGAGTGGAAATCAAGATGATAATTAGAATAGATATGCAACGCAGAGCATTGCAACTAGAGAAAACTCTGACGCACAACACATCGAAAGCAGATGCAATGCTCGCCAATTTTAAATTATTTCAACACAGCCTCGCTACGCGCACGGAGGGTTGAGAGGGATTGCTGCAATTCAGTCAGCGTAGCTTCACTTTTTTCGATGCGTTCACGCTCGGAGGTAATGTAGCGCGTGTAGGGGGCGACACCGTTTTTTATACGGTCAATCGCGGATTCTGATTCGTTGCCAAATTGGGTGGTCAGCGAATTTATCAATTTACTTCGGAGGGTGGTCATTTTCTCTTTGAAATCATCTTTTGCCTGCTTGCGCTTAAAGGGAATCACGAAAAAACCGAGGATGGCCATCGTGCCAGCCGCGAGGGTACCGGTAATATCAACTGCAGAAGAAAGCACCGCAAATGTAACCAACGCCCCTAAACCAACTGCTCCTGCTTCGAGGAGTGCCATCTGTGCAACAGCGGCTTCGACATCGGTGGCGAGTTTGCTGGCTTCTCGTTGATGGTCGTAGGTTTCAACGATGGTCTGGACGGTTTTTCCAACAGTGTCGATCAATTCGCGGCGACGCGTTTCCTGCGGGCCGTAGCTTTCGCCAACCAGATGATCGCTGACCTGGGCTTGCCGACGTTGGAGATAGCTCATCACCTGCTGCCATTCGTGCAGATCTTTTTGCACCAACCAATCAATGAGACGTTGAACTTGATCTTCGATTTGTTGGGGCATCTCGACCAAAACTTCTTTTTCAAATTGGGCACGGACTTTATCGCCGCGCACCAGCTCCTGGATATTGGTGAGACGCAATTTATTGTCGAAAAAATCTACGCCGCGATTCTCTATTTTATAGAGAATATTTTCCACTTCGGCGAGACGGGGGGCAAGCTCGCTTTCCAGCTCACGCTCGTAAGCGGTGATGGCTGTGTCTAAAGCTGCGACGGTATCTTTATCTTCTTTTAAGATATCGGATTGGGATTGGATTGTCTCAGCAGTTTGTGCAATCAGCTTTTTTGCCACCCCAAGCGGATTAGTAAATTTGAGCCGCAAACGCGTGAGGTCATCCAGCGTGGCGTTGATATAGCTCTCGAGGGCATCCAGTTGACTGGCGGCACGAAGCTCGTCACCTTTAACGGGATCAGGCTCTTCTTGGGCACGTTGCGCTAATTTAGCGGAAACAGGGAAGAGGTCAGGGGCGTCTCCGAGCAATGCTGAGGCGTGCTTGATGACGAAAGCCTGGACTTCACCCAAAGATGCCGAGTCGTCAAAGATGTCGATTTTATTCAAAATAAAAACAACTTTTTTTCCCCAGTTTAGAATCCGTTCAAGAAATTGACGCTCACTTTCGGTCATCGGTCTATCTGCTGAAGTGATGAATAAAACCAGATCACTACGGGGAACGAATTCATCGGTAAGACGTTCGTGCTTACGAATGACGGCGTTGGTGCCGGGGGTGTCGACGATATTGAGTTCTTTGAGAATAGGGAGCGGGTAGGTGTAGATGGCGAAGGCTTCGTCTACGATCTGCTCGGCGGGTTGCTGCCCCCATTTGACGAGGGTGACGCGGGAGGTGGTGGGAGTGGCGCCTTCGAGGAGGGCTTTTTCGCCCAAGAGGGCATTCAGCAGGGCTGATTTGCCCGCATTGAATTCGCCCGCAACGACGATCAGGAAAAGCTCATCAAGTTGGAGAATGGCTTTTTGAAGGCTTTGAAGAGATTCTTTGGAGAGTTCGAGATTAGTGAGGGCATGTTGAATCTTAGCGAGGGTTTCTTTTTCTTCTCGCAGGAATTCAGCTTGTTGATCTGTGAGGATGGATTGGCGCATTTGGTGCTCCTGATATTTGCTTCTTGTTTTTTTGTGCACGAAGTAAGACGAAGAAGCACGAAAAAAGACTTCGCAATTATACAGTCAAAGATAGAACGCGGTTTATGCGGATTGTACGGGTTTTTGAACATAACTCTGCCTGAATTCGTAAAAATATATCTTAAAAAAAAAGAATTTCAACAGGATATATATTACATTTTTTATAAAAATAGTATACAATCAATTAGACCACTTCCTTTGCAGACCCCATCAAAAGAGCAACGTAAAAAATCAAATAAATTAATCTTGTAAATATGAGAGGCTAATATGGCGCATATTTTTATAAGTTACTCCCGCGCAGATTCAGAATATGTTGATTCTTTGGTAAAAAGTTTATCTCAGGAGAATTTCAACATTTGGCTTGACCGGATAAATATTCAAGCCGGGCAGAACTGGCGCGCTGAAATTGTTGAGGCAATCGAGACAGCCGATTCTTTTGTGCTGGTCATCTCTCAATCTGCGACAGCATCAAAATATGTTCGTCAAGAAATTTATGTAGCAGATGGAAGTGATCGTGAGATTTCATCTTTATATATGGAACCCCTTGATTTGCCCCGCGAGCTTAAACTTCCACTTGCTGGTCTTCAAATCATCTTATTATTCGAGGATTGGAGCGCGGGGTATTATCAATTAGTCAAAACGCTAAGAGAGCAACAAGAGGTAGATGCAAAATCCGGAGCATGTCGTCCACTGATTCCGGAGCATGCCGTCCACTAATTCCGGAGCATGCCGTCCACTAATTCCGGAGCAAATCGTCCACTATTTTGGTCAACCCAGAATGGGTGGAC
>Ga0209361_1000512_pt1 | contig 34876 bp, 28 predicted proteins | sample SaaInlV_200m_DNA_3_FD_184657 | JGI IMG/M metagenome (GOLD analysis project Ga0209361, IMG submission 184657) | Marine microbial communities from expanding oxygen minimum zones in the Saanich Inlet - SI037_S4LV_200m_DNA (SPAdes) (version 2) | ecosystem: Environmental > Aquatic > Marine >... | reverse complement strand
CCCCGCTCTCGCTGATCGCCTGTGCGATTGCCCCAACTGTGGATGTACGCAAGACGCTAACCCCTCAGCTGATCACCGACCAAGGGGATACTGATCTGATCTTGATTGATCTGGGTAAGCAGGCCAACCGTTTGGGTGGCTCTGCACTGGCGCAGGTCTACAAGCAGGTGGGCCACCATGCACCAGATCTGGATGACCCGTTGGCAATCCAACACTTCTTCGAGGCCATTCAGGCCTTGAATGAAGCCGGGGCTCTGCTGGCCTATCATGACCGCTCTGATGGTGGCCTGTTTACGACCCTCAGTGAGATGGCCTTTGCCGGCCACTGCGGTATTTCGGTGCTGTTGGATGATCTCGGCAGTGATGCCGTTGCAGCGCTCTTCAATGAGGAGCTGGGTGCGGTCATTCAGGTGCGCCATAGCGAGCTAGATAGCGTGCAGGATCAGCTACGCGAGTCGGGGCTGTTGAGCCACAGCCATGTGCTGGGTACGCTCTCTGATGATGATCGCATCACCATACGTCATCAGGGTAAGATCTTGATCAATGAGACGCGGGTGGAGCTACAACGCGCTTGGTCAGAGACCAGTTGGCAGATGCAGAAGCTGCGTGATAACCCAGACTGTGCAGACCAAGAGTTTGACCGCCTGTTGGACCGTAGTGACCCTGGTGTCGGTGTCTCTCTCCCATATGATCTCAATGAAGATGTTGCAGCCCCTTATATTCATAAGGGGGCACGTCCCTCCGTAGCCATTCTGCGTGAGCAGGGGGTGAATGGGCAGGTAGAGATGGCTGCAGCCTTTGATCGCGCCGGCTTTGAGTGTCACGATGTCCATATGAGTGACCTACTGGAAGGAAGAACCCAGTTAGATGCGTTCAAAGGGGTGGTGGCTTGCGGTGGCTTCTCCTATGGTGATGTACTGGGGGCTGGTGAAGGGTGGGCAAAATCGATCCTCTTTCACAGTGAAACCCGTGATGCCTTCACTCAATTTTTTAACCGTGAAGATACCTTTGGGCTGGGGGTCTGTAATGGCTGCCAGATGATGTCGGTGCTACATGAGCTGATTCCCGGTGCGGAACACTGGCCTCGTTTTGTGAAGAACCGTTCCGAACAGTTTGAGGGGCGCTACTCGCTGGTAGAGGTGGTTGAGTCTCCCTCCATCTTCCTGCAAGGGATGGCGGGTGCACGGATGCCGATTGCGGTGGCACATGGTGAAGGGCGTGTCGAATTTAGCGATGCAGAGAAGCAACAGCAGGCGGCACTGGCACTGCGTTACATCGACCATCAAGGCAACCCTACAGAGAACTATCCACTCAACCCCAACGGCTCAGTGGGTGGCGAGACGGGATATAGCACCAGTGATGGTCGTTTCACCATCATGATGCCCCACCCAGAACGTGTCTTCCGTGCAGCACAGCACTCTTGGCACCCCGCTGAGTGGGCGGAGGATGGACCGTGGATGCGCATGTTCCGTAATGCCCGAGTCTGGGTCGGTTAATCTTGAATTGAGGTCTCAGCTATTTTTTTATTACTTTTCTTATAGGTTTTTTCTATGATAAGTGAATGATTAGTAATTGTTCTTATGGCGGTGTAGAATCCGCCTTTCGACTAAAACAGTCAAGTATTTTGGGTGGCTGTGAGAGGGGTTAGAGAGGTAGAGGGATGGATTCATTACAGCAAACAGATGATCAACTATTGAGCTCATCGAATCGTATCGTCTATAAAGGCTTTGCGATGATTCTGGTCTTTATGGTGATATTTTTACTGATTAACCTGCAGCAGATTAAGCAGGTTTCAGAGCAGATGCACCTGATTGTGGAAGAGAGTACGTTGAAGAGCCAGTATGCACAGGCCATGCGTGATGCGGCCAGAGAGCGTGTTACGCTGCTACTCATGGCGCTCTACGAGCAAGACCCATTTGTGCAAGACGAGCTGTTTATGAGCTTTGATAACCAAGCTGGCGCCTTCATGATGGCGCGTGTCAACTTGAAAGAGATGGTGTTGACGCCACTGGAGGAGGAGGCGTTAACTCTCTCTACAGAGGATGCACAGCAGGGGACTGAGGCGCTTAATAAGGCACGCGATATGATTGAGGGGCAGGATATGACCCTAGACCTTCAACATGAAGTGGCTGAGTTGATCGCAGAAGAGGTGATTCCTGCCCGCCTTGGTGTGCTCTCAGCGATGCAGGAAATTCAGGAGTCGCAGTCTGAGGCTGGGAAAGAGGGGTTGCGGGTTGCAGAGGCGAGCCGTTTCCAGACCTATCTGTTATTGATTGCTCTGGGGGTGGTGGCGCTGATTGGGGGGCTTTGGGTGGCCGTTCAAGTAGTGAGACAGAACAGCCGTATTGGTGCCTCACTGCAGCGTGCGAAAGAGAGGGCGGAAGAGGCGGTGCTAGCCAAGAGTAATTTCCTCTCCAATATGAGCCATGAGATCCGTACCCCAATGAATGGCGTGCTGGGTATGGCAGACCTGTTGCGTAGAACCGACCTGGATCGCGAGCAGAAAGAGTACCTGCGCACCATGGAGGGGTCTGGAAAGGCGCTGTTGGTGATCATCAACGATATTCTCGACCTCTCCAAGATTGATGCCGGAAAATTGGAGCTGGAGCTGCTCAACTTTACCCCCAAGCGTATGCTAGAAGATATTGTACGTACCTTTGAATCTCAGGCAGGAGACAAGGGGGTTACGCTCTATCTGGAATTTGGGCGTGCTATTCCAACCTATCTGGTGGGGGATGAGACGCGGCTGCGACAAATTTTTAATAACCTGTTGGGTAACGCCCTTAAATTTACTGATCGGGGTGAGGTGAGTATTACGGCATCACTGCTCAGTGCGGATGCCAATCAGGCGAGGGTACACTTCTCGGTGCGTGATAGCGGGATCGGTATACCAGCAAGCAAGCAGCAGAGCATCTTTGATGATTTTGCACAGGCCGATGGCTCTACCACCCGCCGTTTTGGAGGGACCGGGTTGGGACTCTCGATCACCCGTAAATTGATTGATGCAATGGGTGGTGAGATTCAACTGGAGAGCGATGTTGGCGTCGGCAGTACCTTCTTTTTTGAACTGACCTTTGAGGTTTCCAATCAGGAGCCTTTTGTTAAGGAGGCCCAGCGGCCACTTCCAAAACAGATGGCAAAAGGGAAGCGTTTCCTTGTCGTGGATGATGTGAAGGCCAATCTGTTGGTGGCACAAAAGATGTTGGAGCTGTGCGGGGGAGAGGTTGAGGTTGCTCTACATGGAGGACAGGCGGTAGAGCGGATCAGCGAAGACTCCAATTTTGATGTCATCCTGATGGATCTGCATATGCCGGAGATGGATGGCCTAGATGCAACCCGTAAAATTCGGGAGATGGGGCTGAAGTTGCCGATCATTATTCTCACTGCATCGGTTGAGGAGCAGGAGAAGATTGCAGCGTTGGCAGCTGGTGCGGATGAGGTGCTACATAAACCGATTCAGCTGCAACGGCTATATGAAACCATGTGGAATCTGATGGGAGAGAGTTATGTCGGTGAACATCCTCCGAAGATTTTGCAAGGGGGGCAGCTCAATGAGATGAGGGAGCTGTTTGGTGATGGTTTCGGTGCGCTGCTGGTCTCCTATATGGGTGAGTTAGATAAAATCCTGAAGCAGCTAGAGAAAATTATCGTTTCAAATCGTGTGGTAGAACAGATGGAGCAGGTGAGTGAGCTGTCGCATGCGATCAAATCATCGAGCATGAGTGTTGGAGTACATCCGGTTGAAGAGATTGCCAAAGAGATGGAAGCGTTGGCACGAGATGGAAATAGCGCAGAGTTGCCAGAGCTGTTTGAGGAGTTGAAAGTTACCGTAGAAGGGGTGATAAGAGAGTTACAGCAGGAGATATAGGAAAGATTATGAGGGATTGGTTTGACACGGCTTACTGAGTTGGATAGTGTGATAGAGCTATAAGCGAGTGGCATTAGGGGGGGAGGGTGCCGAAGCAGCTTGAATAATAATAAGCACGATATCTTGAGTCAGGATATGAGTGACGTTGGTCAAAGGGGATGGTTGTATGAAGAAGAACTTGCCGGTAACGGATAAGATCTATGAGGTTCGGCATGATCAAATTCTGAACTCGAAGACAGATCTGAAGGGCGTCATTGTTGATGCCAGTAAAGACTTTGAAGAGGTGAGTGGTTTCTCAAAAGAGGAGCTGCTCTACTCTCCGCACAATATTAACCGCCATCCCGATGTCCCTTCGGCCGTCTTTGAGGATTTGTGGAACACCATCCAGAATGGAAAATGTTGGAATCAGGTAGTCAAGAATCGGCGTAAGAATGGTGATGCCTACTATGTGGCGGCCAATGTTGCTCCGTACTACAACAGTAATCACAAGCATGTGGGCTACCTCTCGGTGCGCACCCCTGCATCGGCAGAACAGATCGCCTCCATCGATGGTATCTACAAGCAGATTGAGAGTGGCAAACTGGTGATCCATGGTGGAGTGGTGATGAGTCGTTGGGAGGGGTTGATGTCCCGTATTAACCCAATGACGCAAATGGGTATTGGTGCCAAATTGGGCGGGATTTTTATGCTCACCATGTTGGGTGTGTTGGGTATGCTGGCATGGATTCGTACCTTGCCGGCTGAGAGCCCGATACTCTGGGTTCCGTTTGCTGCGGTTATTGTCGGTACGTTGACGGTATGGATGGTCTCTAAAAAGCAGATTGTTGCGCCTCTAGAGTCGATCCACGAAACCATTAGCTGTGCCACAAAAAATCATCGACTGAGCCCGAGGATTAAGCTCTACCGGCGGGATGAGTTCGGCAAAATCGCTGATGCCTACAACGCCATGATGCAGATGATGCAGGCGAGCGTGAGTGAGACCAATGATGTCACCAAGATGACGGCTGCTGGTTATTTCGATCGGCGCATCTCCATTGAGATGGATGGAGACTTCAGTATTCTGAAAGAGACCATCAATGAGACCATCCACAATAATTTTCGCTCCATCAACTCGCTCTACAAAGTGCTGATTGGGCTCGCAGAGGGTAACTTCTCTTCTGACTTTAAGCTCTCTGCAGAGGGTGACTTTGCGATTATGCTGGGCACAGCAAAAGAGGCGATTGATAGCTTGGCCAATGCTCATAATGAGATTAATGAGGTGGTCCACAAGATGGCAGAGGGGGACTTTAGCGGGCGTATCTCCGCCTCATTGCAGGGCGAATTTGCAAAGTTGCGGGAGAATATCAACCAGAGTCTGCAGCAGTTGGAAGATGGAATGAACAACATCACTTCAACAGCTAATCTGCAGTCAGATGGCAAACTCTATGCACGTATTGAGGGCAAGTATAAGGGGCAGCTTGCAGAGTTACAGCGGACATTGAATGGCTCTACAGAAGAGATTTCAAAAATTGTGTATGAGGTACAGAACAGCTCTACAACACTCTCTACTCACGCCTCTAAGGTCTCTGACTCTGGCCATGAGTTGGCCCATTTGACGCAGCAGCAGGCGGCCTCGGTTGAACAGACGGTTGCCAGTATGGAGCAGATGGCCGCGAGCGTAGAGCATAGCACCGAACACTCCAGACAGGCGGCGGAGTTGGCGAATGAGGCGGGTGAGAAGACCGCTAGGGGCAGTGAGGTGATGTTCCGTGCGACCACCTCAATGGGGCAGATTTCTGATGCCTCCGATCAAATTGGGGAGATCATTACGGTTATTGACAGTATCGCCTTCCAGACCAACCTGTTGGCACTCAATGCTGCCGTGGAGGCGGCGCGTGCAGGTGAACAAGGGCGTGGTTTTGCTGTGGTTGCGGGAGAGGTGCGTGCACTGGCTCAACGCAGTTCCGAGGCGGCGAAAAAGATCAAAGAGCTGATTGAGCGTACCCTAGAGCAGGTCAATACTGGGGTGAATGAGGTGAATCAGCTAGGGGAGTCGTTGATGGAGATTCAGGGGTCGGTGGATAAACTGAATATGATTGTGGGTGAAATCAGCAGTAATAGTCGTGAGCAAGGTCAGGGCATTACGCAGGTTAACCAAGCGATGCAGCAGATTGATAGTGCGACGCAGAGTAACGCACTGCAGGTGGAGGAGAGTGCAAGTAATAGCCAAGCATTGACTGAACAGTCTCAGCTCTTGAATCAGATGATGTCACGCTTTCAGTTAAAGGCGTAAGGTAGTAACAATGAGCACAGCACTGCTGTCAGTGACCGAGCAGCTGGATGCCATTGAGCAGAATAACCGTATCCTTGCGATTGATGATGATTCGGCAGTGCTGGACTATTATCGGGAGATCTTTGATCCGGCAGGGGGGAAAAACCGGGATGTTTGGAATGCTCTGATGGATGTGGTGGGTGACGATGAGCATAAACATAACCTTGAAGCGCCACAATATGATCTGACCACCGCAACCAGTGGTGAAAAGGCGGTGCACTTGGCGCAACAGGGGCTCTCACAACAGAGCCCGTATAGTGTCGCCTTTGTAGATATGCGGATGCCGGGGGGGATGGATGGTTTAGAGACCGCACAGGAGTTACGTGCGCTTGATTCTCGTATCATGTTGGTTATTGTGACCGCCTATTCAGACTATCAGCTGGAAGAGATTCAGCGACGCCTGCTGCATGATGTACTGTTTCTGAATAAACCACTTTCAATGGATGAGGCGATGCAGACGGTGCGCATGCTCAACCAGAATTGGAAGGACCGAGAAAAGAATAAAGTGATGAAGATGCAGATGGTCAGCCATGCGAAGATGGCTGGTCTGGGTAATATGGCGGTACGTATTGGTCATGAGATCAATCAACCTCTATCCTACATCAACGGCATGCTGCAGCTGCAGAAGATGGGGTTGGAGCAGGGTGATGAGCTGGATGTGGAAGAGATGGTGAGTGAGGTTGATCTTGCACTGCAGCAGACCGTGCGTATCAAGGAGATTATTGACAGTCTGCGGGTGTTTGCACACCCAGATAAAAAGTGTAGAGAGGATGTGGTTTTGGCCCAGGCGCTGGAGCATGTGCAGCGTATCTTTAAAGGAAGGCTGGAGTCTCAACGTATAACGTTCCGGGTCCAGTTAGAGGATCAGCAGATGACGGTCCATGCTAATCCATCACAGCTCCAGCGTGTGCTGACGAATTTGATCAGTAATGCCATTGATGCGTTGCTAGAGAAGCGTGAAACAGAGGGCTCTGGATGGAAGGCAGAGATCTCTCTGGAGGCGCGCTTAAAACGGGATCGTCATCAGGTGCAGATCGATTTTTTGGATAATGGTACCGGTATCCCGTTAGCGCTCCAGGGGAGAATGTTTGATCCGTTTGTGACCACCAAAGAGCCGGGCAAAGGCACTGGACTGGGGTTGTCAGAGATTCATGGTATGTTGAAGGAGCATAATGCATCTATTGAGTATCAGGCAGTTCCGGGGCAGGAAGGCGCCCATTTTATAATGATGTTTCCAAGCATGTCTCCAGACATGTTATCAGTGGATGAGGAGAGTTAACGAATGAGTGGTGAAGCGAAGGTTTTGATTGTGGATGACGAAGAGGTGATTCATAAACTGTTTAAAAAGATGCTGGTATCAGAATCTTACCAGCTGTTTTTTGCTACCAATGGAGAGGATGGATTGGCGCTGTTTCATCAACAGAAGCCGGATGTGGTGGTGCTGGATTACCGTATGTTGGGGGCAACGGGGGATGAGTTTATGGAGCGCCTCAGTGATATGGAGCTGGCAAGAACCTCAGTCATCATGATCTCCGGGCATGCGGTTCCCGATATTGATCTTTCAGAGCGTAATCAACGTAAGCTATTCGCCTATTTTGAGAAGCCATTTTTTGAGATGGGTAAGCTCAAAGAGACCATTGAGCGTGCAGTACAGCGCAACCGCTGATAGCAGAAGTGCACCCTAAATAGTGAGCATTGAGAGTTTTCTTGCTCTTCGGTTTTCTATTGTTTAGATGGACTGATAAAATAGCGACTTTCTATCAGGGATCTGGAGCAGAGTAGCAATGGCACTTCACAATACGGACGACCTACGTATAAAAGGCATGGAGGAAGTGGCGGCACCCGAGGCCGTCCATCAGCAGCATCAAATCACAGATGTGGCTGCCGAAACCGTTTGGGGTGCGCGCAGTGCAATCCACACCATATTACAAGGGGAGGATGATCGTCTCTTAGTGGTTGTCGGCCCCTGTTCGATTCATGATGTAGATGCAGCCAAAGAGTATGCGGATCGGCTCAAGCAGCAGTTAGAGCAGCACAGCCAAGAGCTGCTGATTGTGATGCGGGTCTACTTTGAGAAGCCGCGCACTCGTATTGGTTGGAAAGGGTTGATCAATGACCCCGATCTGGATCAGCGCTTTAATATCAACAAAGGGGTCGCGCTGGCACGAGAGGTACTGCTGGAGATTAATAATCGTGGCATTCCCGCCGCAACGGAATTCCTTGACCTGATCACCCCACAATATATTGCCGACCTGATCAGCTGGGGCGCAATTGGTGCGCGTACCACCGAGAGCCAGGTGCATCGTGAACTGGCCTCTGGTCTGTCCTGTCCAGTGGGCTTTAAGAATGGCACTGATGGTAAATTACAGATTGCGATTGATGGTCTCTGGGCCGCCTCGCAGCCACACCACTTTCTCTCTGTGACCAAACAGGGGCACTCTGCCATCTTCTCCACCGGAGGTAATGAGGACTGCCATGTCATTTTACGAGGGGGAGATGGTCGACCCAACTATGATGCGGAGAGTGTGCAGGATGCGGTTAACGATCTACAGCAGGCAGAACAGAATACTCATCTGATGGTTGATCTCAGCCACGCTAACAGCCGCAAAGACTACAAGCGACAGATGGATGTGGGGCGTGATGTGGCCTATCAGATCCGTGCGGGTAACGCCAATATTATGGGGGTGATGGTAGAGAGCCACTTGGTTGAGGGTCGTCAGGACTTGGAAGATGGTAAAAATCTGACCTATGGACAGAGTGTCACGGATGCCTGTATCAGTTGGGATGCTACGGTCGAGCTGCTACAACAGTTGGCTGACGCGGTGCGCAAGCGCCGCGAATGCGCGGCGGCTTGATTTTGTGAAGTTACTGCTGATCGGGTTGGTGCGCGGCTATCAAATTGTGCTCAGCCCCTGGATTGGTCAAAGTTGTCGCTTTAACCCCACCTGCTCCAGTTACGCCATCGATGCCCTGCGAGAGTATGGAGCTCTGCGGGGGAGCTGGATGGCAATCTGCCGTATAGGGAAGTGCCACCCTTGGCATGAGGGGGGAGATGATCCGGTACCTCCAAAGGGTGGGGGCTAAAAAGAGGTGGCAGAGAGGTGATAGAGACGTGATAGAGTAGTGCGATGTACCGCTTGATTCATCTTTTCCGTACCTCCATTGGCCGCAAGCTGATGATGGCTCTGACCGGGTTGATTCTACTGCTGTTTATTGTGGGTCATCTGGCTGGCAATATGACCATCTTTGTCGGTGCCCCAATTCTCAACAGCTATGCCCACTGGCTACAGCACAGTGTCATGTTGTGGCCCTTCCGTATAGTGATGCTACTGGTGGTAGGGCTGCATATCGTGATGGGGATCGAGTTGGCGCGAGAGAATCGCCACTCAGCCAGCAACGGCAGCCGCTTTCCTAGCTGGTTCACTCGTCATATTCTTAACCACCATATGCTCTGGAGCGGGCTGGCGGTACTGCTGTTTATCCTCTTTCATGTAGCGCACCTAACGCTCGGTGTGGGTGCCGATGCCAGCTTTTATCAGCTAGACAGTAACCAAATGATGGATGTCTATCTACGGGTGGTAGAGGGCTTTCTCAATCCATGGATCTCTCTCAGTTATGTGGTGCTACTGCTATTGGTTGGATTGCATCTACTGCAGGTGGTGCGGGGGCTGTTTCAGACCCTCGGTTTTTACCATGAGAACTATCAACAGTTGTTAGACCGATTGGCATGGGGGGTAAGTGGTGGGATCACCGCTGGCTTTCTCTCCATCCCTGTTGCGGTCTGGGTGGGGGCCGTATGATATCCAGCAAAGAGATACCCGATGCAAAAATCCCTGATGGCCCTTTAGAGCAGAAGTGGGAGCGCTGTCTTGATGGGCTCAAGCTGATCAGTCCCAACAACAAGCGCAAGTACAAAGTGCTGGTAGTGGGTACGGGTCTGGCGGGTGCCTCGGCAGCGGCCACACTGGCAGAACTGGGTTATCAGGTAGAGAGTTTCACCTTCCACGACTCGCCGCGCCGCGCCCACTCGGTTGCTGCGCAGGGGGGGATTAATGCCGCCAAGAACTATCGTGGTGACGGAGACAGTATTCACCGTCTCTTCTATGACACGATCAAAGGGGGCGACTTCCGCTCCCGTGAGGCCAACGTCTATCGTTTGGCGCAGGTTAGCAATAACATTATCGATCAGTGTGTGGCGCAGGGGGTGCCGTTTGCCCGCGAGTACGGGGGGTTGCTGGATAACCGCTCTTTTGGTGGGGCGCTGGTCTCACGTACTTTTTATGCGCGAGGACAGACCGGGCAGCAGCTGCTGTTAGGGGCCTATGGAGCGCTCAATCGGCAGATCCACACGGGACAGATTAAGCTCCATACCCGTACCGAGATGGTGGACTTGGTGATGGAGGCGGGGGTGGCTCGCGGTATCGTCACCCGTGATCTGGTGAGTGGAGAGATACAAGCTCATCTAGGGGATGCAGTGGTGTTGGCAACGGGGGGCTACAGCAACGCCTTCTACCTCTCTACCAATGCAGCGACCTGTAATGTGACCGCCAGTTACCGTGCCTACAAGCGTGGAGCCCTATTTGCCAACCCCAGTTTTACCCAGATCCACCCCACCTGTATTCCGATGAGTCATGAGGGGCAATCAAAGTTGACCTTGATGTCTGAGTCACTACGTAACCATGGGCGTATCTGGGTGCCGAAACAGGCGGCTGATCAACGCTCTCCTCAACAGATTCCAGAGTCAGAGCGCGACTACTTTCTGGAGCGTAAATACCCCGCCTATGGCAATCTCTCTCCACGTGATATCTCCTCCCGTGCAGTCAAAGAGGTGTGTGATGAGGGGCGTGGTGTGGGGGCGATGGGGCGTAGTGTCTACCTTGATTTTGGCGAGGCGATTGAGCAGCTGGGGGTAGAGAAGATTAGCGAACACTACGGTAACCTGTTCGAGATGTACCAACACATCACCGATGAGAACCCCTACCAGACGCCAATGCGAATCTATCCGGCCGCCCACTACACCATGGGTGGGCTCTGGGTTGACTACCACCTGATGAGCAATCTACCGGGGCTGTTTGTGGTGGGTGAGGCCAACTTTTCGGATCATGGGGCGAACCGTTTGGGGGCCAGTGCGCTGATGCAGGGGTTGGCAGATGGTTACTTTATTCTGCCGCAGACTCTTGGGGATTACTTGGCCGATAAAAAACCAGCCACGGAGCCGACTTCAACGGCAGCCGATGCGGTGGTTGCAGAGAGTCAGCAGCAGAGTGAGGCGCTGTTGGCGCTGAATGGTGACTGCTCTATCCGCTCTCTGCATCGTGAGCTGGGGGGGATACTTTGGAACCACTGCGGTATGTCGAGAACAGCCACTGGCCTGGGGGAGGCGATTGAGCAATTAGGGGAGTTGAAGCAGAAGTTCTGGCAGCGTGGCATGGTGGGCGGCAGTGGTGAGGTGCTCAATCAGGAGCTGGAGCAGGCGGGGCGGGTGGCCGATTTTATCGAGTTTGGTGAGCTGATGTGCCGTGATGCGCTACAGCGTGAAGAGTCCTGTGGTGCCCACTTCAGGGAGGAGTATCAAGAGCAGGGAGAAGCGGCGCGTAATGATGCCGATTTTTCCCATGTGACTGCGTGGGCACATAAAGGGGAGGATCAGCCCCCAGAGAGTCACTGTGAGACACTACAGTTCGAGTCGATACATGCCGGAAAGAGGAACTACGAATGAGGTTCAATCTGCGGGTATGGCGTCAATTGAATCAGGCAAGTGAAGGGGAGTTTGAGAGCTACTCAATCGATCGTATTGGTGCGGACCTCTCTTTTCTGGAGATGATTGACCACCTTAACGAGGCACTGATTGAACAGAAGATTCGCCCCATCGCCTTTGACCATGACTGTCGAGAGGGGATCTGTGGTGCCTGTTCATTGATCATTGATGGCGTGCCGCATGGGCCTATGGGGGCAACCACCACCTGTCAGCTCTATATGCGTCACTTTGAAGATGGGGCTGAGATTACCATTGAGCCGTGGAGAGCGGGACCTTTTCCCGTGATTCAGGATCTGGTGGTTGATCGCTCCCCCTTTGAACGTATTCTACAGGCGGGTGGGTATGTCTCCGTACATACCGGAGAGGCCCCCGATGCCAATGTGTTGCTGGTCTCTAAAGAGGTGGCTGAGCGTGCCTTTGAGGCCGCCAACTGTATCGGCTGTGGGGCCTGTGTTACGGCCTGCCCCAACGCCTCGGCGATGCTGTTTGTGGCAGCCAAGGTGACCCACCTTGCACTGCTCCCACAGGGGCAGCCAGAGCGTGAGCGTAGAGTGGTGAAGATGGTTGAGGCGATGGATGCTGAGGGTTTTGGAAACTGCAGTAACCACTACGCCTGTGCGGACGCCTGTCCCAAACAGATCCCACTTTCGCTGATTGCACGGCTGAACCGAGAATTTCTACAGTCGGCCCTGCTGGGTCGTGAGTTTGGTGAGGATGACCTAGACTGTTGTCATCAGGAGTGACCGTTTATGGATGGTGACTTAGAAAGTCGTGTTGCGGCTCAATCTGATGAGCAGTTGCTGCGCTCATCCAACCGTATTATCTATAGAGGTTTTGCGGTTATCCTGCTGTTCGTCTCAGTTTTTCTAGTGGTTAGCCTTATCCAGACGCAGCAGATCTCTCAGCAGATGCAACAGGTGATTGAAGAGAATGCTATCAAAGGTCAGCATGCACAAATTATGCGCAATGCAGCCAGAGAGCGAGTCACCATGTTATTAATGGCGCTTTATGAGCAGGATCCTTTTGTAAAGGATGAGCTGTTTATGGAGTTTGATCGGCTGGCAGGGGCCTTTATATTGGCTGGGAGGGGGTTGGGTGAGATGGATCTCTCTCTCTTAGAGCGGCAGGCATTGGAGAAAGCAACTCTCTATGCGCAGCAAGGTACAGTAGCGCTGAAAAATGCGCGGGACCTGATTATGGATCATGAGATCACCCAACCTTTACAGCATCGTGTAGTTAATTTGATCTCTGAAGAGATTATTCCTGCCAGACTGGGGGTGAGCATGGCAATCAATGAGATTCAGCTAGTGCAGCAGGAGGCAGGTGATCAAGCGCTGCAGATGTTGGCACAGAGTCGTGTTCAGAGCAATTTTCTGCTGTTGCTGCTGGGGGTTGCGGTGTTGGTGAGTAGCTTCTGGATTACACGCTCTGTGGTACGTCAAAATGGCCGTATTGGGGAAACTTTGAGCCGTGCTAAAGAGGAGGTAGAGCAGGCAATGGTGGCCAAAAATGATTTTCTCTCCACCATGAGCCATGAAATTCGTACCCCGATGAACGGCATAGTAGGGCTCTGTTATCTGTTGCAAAAATGTGAGCTGAATAGATCTGTTAAAACCTATGTTGATAAGATAGAGGGGGCGGCCAACGCACTCCTGGATATCATTAATGACATTCTCGACCTCTCCAAAATCGAGGCGGCGCAGCTGGAGTTGGAGGAGATTGATTTTGATCTGGGCCAGGTGTTGGAGCAGGTCTCCAGTATTACCCTGTTCAAAGGGAGAGAGAAGGGGTTAACGATGTCGCTGGAGAGAGACCCTGATCTCTCTTTTCTGAAGGGTGACCCTACCCGGTTGAGGCAGGTGTTGATCAATCTGATCAACAATGCGATCAAGTTTACCGAGGAAGGGGGGGTGGCAGTGGTCGCCTCAGTGAAGGAGCAGAGTGAGGATGTTATTACACTCCAGTTTCGTGTAGAGGATAGTGGAATAGGGATCTGTGAGGCGCAACAGCTGCGGCTTTTTAAACCATTCTCTCAGGCAGAACGTTCGACTACACGGAAGTATGGTGGTACGGGATTAGGGCTCTCTATTTCAAAGCAGTTGGTCGAGGGGATGGGGGGAGAGATTGGGGTAGAGAGTGAGCTGGGTGTAGGGAGTACCTTCTTCTTTACGCTTCCGTTCAAGCGGGGGTATGAGTTGCCGCCTTCCCAACAGGGGTACTCTGAGGATCAATCTTCCAACCTTCCTTTGGAGGGTATGCAGGTGCTGGTGGTAGAAGATAACAGAACCAACCAGATTGTGACCGAGCAGCTGCTCCTTGATGAGGGGGCAGAGGTGACCATTGCCGAAGATGGAGTGGTCGCCTTGGAGGTGGCTCAGCAGCAGCGTTATGATCTGATTTTGATGGATATTCAGATGCCGAGGATGGATGGTTATGAGGCGACCCGGCAGCTTCGTAAGCGCTATAGTGAGCAGGAGCTGCCGATTATTGCACTGACCGCAAATGCGATGAAGGGGGATCGTGAGCAGGCGTTGGCGGTAGGTATGAATGACTACCTGACTAAGCCCATTGATGTAGAGGCACTTTTTGGTGCGCTTAAACTTTGGAGAGGAGCGGAGTCACAGCAGACTGTTGATGAATCTGTTGCAGAAGAGGTGGCTGAGTGGCCAGAAAGGTTGCCGGGGCTAGAGGTGGCAGAAGGGGTGGAGCGTGTCTCTGGGAATTGGGAGCTCTACCTGAAGGTTGTCGAGATGTTTGCCGAAGATTGTCGGGACTTCTCCTCACAGCGGAGTCAGAGTCTAGAGAGCGGTGAACAGGATCAGCTGAAAGTTTTATTACACACCCTCAAAGGCAGTGCTACCAATGTCTCCGCCAATGCGCTTGCGGAGCAAGCACTGATCTTGGAGCGTTCTCTGAAGCAGGGGCAGGTGATCTCGGTAGAGCAGTGGACCTCGTTTGATGTAGTGATGCAGCAGACCCTGACATCGGTTGATTCGCTACTCCCTTGAGGGCTATTTTGCGCGTGAGATAAATTTTCCGGTGCCTGTATGAATCTTAATCTCTTCACCCGGCTCTAGGTATTCAGGTACCTGCACCTCGATCCCTGTGTTGAGCGTGGCAGGCTTGGTGCGGCCTGTTGCAGTGGAGCCTTTGATCTCTGGTGCGGTGTCGGTAATGGTGAGATTGACCGTTTGTGGTAGCTCAATACCGAGCACCTTCTCTTCTGAAAGCAGGGCAATAATTCCACTTAGCCCCTCGCTCAAGTAGCCTGCCTGATCGCTCAGATCACTGTTGTTGATCTCATACTGGCTGTAGTCCTCCAGATCCATAAAGACATAGTGATCACCATCGTTGTAGGAGTATTGAACCTCTTTGCGCTGACAATCGGCCTCCTTCAATAGATCGTCACTTTTATGGGACTCATCCAGCTTCTGTCCGCTCTGCAAGTTGGTGTAGCGAATTTTGTAGAGGGTAGAGGCGCCACGTGATGAGGGGCTTTTGGCTTCTATAGTCTTAACGCTGTGTGGGATGCCGTTGATCTCAACGACCATTCCACGCTTCAATTCGGATGCTTTGGGCATGAGGTTTACCTGAGTGGTTCTAATTTATGTAATTATATCGCCTGTCGCATCGGTGATGTGGAACGATAACCATCAAAGGAGTTTAGTTTGTGATTTTAGTGGCACCATCCCTCTTTATGCTGTTGTTGATCCTGTTCTACAGTTGGAGCGCCCCACTGGCGGCGTTAATTTCTGACCATAGCGATAGTGCCATGTGGCTGCAGATGGGGGTAGCTACGATGATGTGGCTGTTGTCTGCACTGTTACTGAAACGCTTTGTACTGCTGAGTCTACTAAAGCTGCGGGCCAGTGCCCCCTCGAAGCTGGTGATTGACCTTCTGGGAGTCCTCTTCTTTGCCTTGGCGATCCTAGGTGTGATCGCCTTTGTCTTTGATCAACCCGTTACCGGGTTGCTGGCGACCTCAGGCTTTATGGTGGCGGTGATCGGTTTTGCATTACAGGGGATGATCTCTGACCTCTTCTCTGGATTGGCGCTCAACTTGGAGCGCCCCTTCAAGATTGGGGATTGGATTGAGGTGGATGGGAATGAGTCGGGTAAGATTGTAGAGATCAACTGGCGTGCCACCCGTTTGGTGACCATCAATGGTGAGAGTGTGGTGGTGCCTAATGGTATGCTCTCGGGCCACAAGTTCATCAACTTTAATACCCCAGAGCGCCACTTTCGTGTCAATAAAACCATCTGCGTCGACTACTCGGTTCCACCAGAGCGGGCGGTGGCGATTCTCTCGAATGCTGCAGAGGGGACCGATGGGGTGTTGAAAGAGCCTAAGCCGGTGGTCTGGATTAAGGAGTGTACGGATCGAGGGGTGCTCTATATTATCCACTTCTGGGTGGCAGACTACCCCAACCAGTTCCCCACCTCGCGGGCGGTGCTGACCAATGTGCTCAACCACCTCAATCAGGCTGGAATTTATCCCGCCATGCCGAAACGGGATGTGGTGATTGAACGGGCTCCGGTACGTGAGATTGTTAAGGAGTTGGATACCGAGGCACTGCTGCGTCGAACGGATCTGTTTCGTAATCTGGGTGATGTGGTGCTGGAGCGCTTATTGGAGGTGCTGCAGCCCACAGAGATGCCTGCTGAGAGTGATGTGGTGAGTGAGGGGGATGCGGGTAGCTCACTGTTTATTATTGTGATGGGGCGCCTAGAGGTGACCCAGAAGGGGGAGGATGGCAAGGCGCGCCATCTGGCGGTGCTGTGGCCCGGCGCAGTCTTTGGTGAGATGTCGCTGTTGACTGGGATGTCGCGCAGCGCAACGGTAAGCTGTATTACCGCAGCCACCCTGATCGAGGTGCGAAAAGCGCATCTGGAACCGATTTTACGGCAATACCCTGAGGTGGCGAATACGTTGAGTGAGATGCAGGCGCAACGTCACGCACATACCGCCAGCTTGGGGTTGACCCCAGAAGAGGAGGAGCGGGCCAAAGAGGTTGGCGTAGTTGCCTGCCTCAAAGAGAAGATGCTGCGCTTCTTCGGAATATAGGGGTAGCCTTTTCCCCCTTCCCCCCCTCAAAAAAAACAGGGGGGGAGGGTAAGCGGTTACTTGGAGATTGGGCGATACTTAATACGGTGAGGCTGATCGGCATCGGCACCGAGACGGCGCTTGCGATCCTTCTCATAGTCCGCATAGTTACCCTCAAACCAGACCACCTTGCTATCGCCTTCAAAGGCGAGCATATGGGTCGCGATACGGTCGAGGAACCAGCGATCATGCGAGATCACTACCGCACAACCAGGGAAGGAGAGCAGTGCCTCCTCCAGTGCGCGCAGAGTCTCTACATCAAGGTCATTGGTAGGCTCATCGAGCAGCAACAGGTTGCCGCCGCTCAGCAGCAGTTTTGCCAAATGGACGCGGTTGCGCTCACCTCCAGAGAGGTCGCCGACCCGTTTCTGTTGGTCACCACCACGGAAGTTAAAGCGGGAGCAGTAGGCACGAGAGTTGGTCTCATAGTTGCCCACCCGCAAAATTTCCTGACCATCGGAGATCACCTCCCATACCGTCTTATCGGCATCCAGTGCATCACGACTCTGGTCAACATGGGAGAGCTTGACCGTCTCCCCCATCTTCAACTCGCCAGCATCAGGCTGCTCATCGCCCACCAGCATGCGGAACAGGGTGGTCTTACCTGCACCATTGGGGCCGATAATGCCGACAATGCCGCCGGGGGGGAGGTTGAAGTTGAGGTCCTCCACCAACAGGCGGTTGCCAAACCCTTTACCCACTCCTGAGGCTTCGAACACCAAGTCGCCCATGCGGGGGCCGGGTGGAATAAAGATCTCATGGGTCTCGTTGCGGGCCTGTGCCTCTTGAGAGGAGAGTTCGTCAAAGCGGGCAATACGTGCCTTGCTCTTGGCGTGACGCCCCTTGGCGTTGGAGCGAATCCACTCCAGCTCCTCTTTCATGGTCTTCTGGCGGGCGCTCTCCTGCTTCTCTTCGATCTGCAGACGGTTCTGTTTCTGCTCCAGCCAAGAGGAGTAGTTCCCCTCCCATGGAATACCTTGCCCACGGTCCAGCTCTAGAATCCAGCCAGCCACATTGTCGAGGAAGTAGCGGTCATGGGTGATCGCCACTACCGTGCCGGGGAAGTCATGGAGGAAGCGCTCCAGCCACGCAATCGATTCGGCATCGAGGTGGTTGGTCGGCTCATCCAGTAGCAACATATCCGGGTTGGAGAGCAGTAGACGGCAGAGGGCTACACGGCGGCGTTCACCACCAGAGAGCGTGGTGACATCGGCATCCCATGGTGGCAGGCGTAGCGCATCGGCAGCCATCTCCAGCTGACGGTCTAGCTCCCAGGCACCAGCGGCATCAATCTTATCCTGTAGTTCAGCCTGTTCTGCAAGTAGTGCATCAAAATCCGCATCGGGTTCGGCAAACAGTGCGCTTACTGCATTAAAGCGGTCTACCAGCCCCTTGGTCTCAGAGAGTCCCTCTTCGACATTGCCACGAACATCCTTCTCTGGATTGAGCTGCGGTTCCTGTGGGAGGTATCCAATATTGATGCCCGCCTGCGGACGTGCTTCACCCTCAATTTCGGTATCCAGCCCAGCCATGATCTTCAGCAGGGTTGATTTACCCGCGCCATTCAGACCGAGTACGCCAATCTTTGCGCCGGGAAAGAAAGAGAGAGATATATCTTTGAGTATTTGACGACCGCCTGGCACCACCTTGCCAACACGGTTCATGGTAAAGATGAATTGGGCCATCTGAGGATCCTTAGTATGGAATCAGTGAAAGCCGCGTAGTATACCGAAAGTGTAGGTGCACGTCCTTGTGCGGGTCATCATCCTTGATGGGCGTGAAGTATATTACCGAATACTGAAATTGTCAACCATTCAATTGAATAAAATGGTAGATCGTTAGCTACCCCCTGTGAGAGGTTTATAGGTTGGCCTACCTTCCGACGTGTTTTCTCTCTGAGCCTCTGTAGTAACAGTAAACAATGCCGCTGATATCACTGGCATCACCGCTGGCTTGAGTGGTTACGGGTCTCTCAAAGTCACAGAATTTTCTAACATCAACGGGGGCTGATGAGATGAATATATCGTTTGTAGTGCACTTCCCATCGTAGATGTCTGAGCTGTTGCACCAGTGCTCTTCGCCCCAGGCATAAGTTGCAATAGGGGCGAGTAAGGCAATCATTGAGAGCTTTTTAATCATGGAATCTCCTTTTCTATTCACTACCCACAACAGAGGTGCTCAGCTTAAGGTGGGCTGAGTAGCCCTTTTTTCTATCCATAGAGGGTGGGTAAATCTAATGAATCTTCAGTATCGTAAAATAATAATATATTTATATAGTAGCATACTCTATGGAGGTAGCCCACCGCTCTCTCACTAGCAGTTCTCCTGATTGAGTTGGACTGGGGCCTTTCGCTTTTATGGGGCTACAGAGCTACACTCATTCACCACATTTACATAAAATGGCATTGTTCGCTATTGCTGCGGCGTCTATTCAGCAAAGACGAAGAGCGTACTCCTGTTGCTCATAACCTCAGCAGAGGGGGAGAGGTGAGATGCTGCAGAGCGACCTAAGCGGCCTCTAGGGTGGTGACGAGAAGATTGGGGCAGCCATCTGTGTCTGACTTAGAGCAATCTTTTAGTGATGCTCTTCAATCCTGCTCATGAAAGAGAATCTACCCTTTGACGGGGCAATGAGTGAGAAAAACGATGGCTACGCCGTTCAATAGCTCATGTTGACCAAGCTTGGGGCTATCTCGATCTTTGAGCGTGATTTGCTGCTTGTGTTAGATATCATCCGTACCGGGTACGCCGCTCTACAATATCGCTGGTAAGGCTATTTGGTGATGAGGTAGGGCGCTATGCTCCATCTCAAATCTCTCTAGGCTGAATAGGTGCGTGAATCAATTTGTTACAGAAATGTAACATACTGAAATAAATAGAAATATATATTTAATTCCGACAAAAAACGACATACCATATTCGCTAATAACGATCTTACAGAATATTACTATATAGATATGCTGTCAGATACCTAAAGCGGCTAGACTTAATGGAATCAACTTTGAAAATCACCATCACAATAATAGTATTGTTATTTTCTTTGCACAGCCATGCAAATGCATCAACTACCGGAAAGGAGCTTTTTAAGGAGCGGTGTGGATCATGCCACATAAACCAAGGGGGGAATAGACTCGCCCCCCCATTGTTTGCAGTTAAAGGTTTTCTAAAACGATCCTATCCTGACCAAATAAGCTTCACTGAAAGATTGGTTGATTGGGTAAAATCTCCCAATCCTGAATCAGCATTGATGTCTGGAGCCGTAAAAAAATACGGGTTAATGCCCGGACAACCTTATCCAGAAGAAGAAATAAGAGTAATTGCAGAGTTTATGTATGAATAGTTCTTCAGCAATAGAAAAGAAATGGTATCTAGTCGCGTGCGCCCCAAAACAAGTAAAATCAGCGCAATATAACCTTTTATCTCAAGGCTTTACAATATACCTTCCACTAGAATGTTCTCACTCAGAAAGCATTGATTCAAGTGCGCCTCTATTTCACCGATATCTCTTTATACAACTAGATAGATGCTTTGATAACTGGATGCTTGTGCGAACTACACCTTGTGTTTCTGGTTTGGTAAGCCTTGGACATCCACACAGTAGTCTCCTTGAAGTACCTAATTACATAATTGACTCTCTACACTCTCGCGAGGCTGAAAGCCATCAACAGGAAGCCTTTCATGGCAGGCAGCTAGTAAATTCACTGTTTTCAGTAAATAACGGTGTTGAGCGCTCTATGCTTTTATTTGAGACATTAACTAAAGAGCATCAGATAATCCATGAGACTGAAACAGTAGAGCACCTTGAGTCAGCCTATAGATAAGCAACAGGGCCGAGCTAGGTGCAGCACTCAGGGAGTGCTTACGCTTGACCTAGTGAGAGGCCGTTGTGGGTCGGGTGCGACTATTGTTGTTATCAACCTTTAGCTTGAGCATCCGAAAAATCGTCTGCTGGCAATCTATTTCGTTTTAGACTCAGTGGCGGCTCATAGCCGAAAGCGACCCCCTGCTGTACGATCATCAAGAGTCCGTAATGTGTAAATCAGCCACCTGAAAAATTCCGGTGACTATGTTCTGCTGAATAGCCGATGTTGTTAATTTACCGTTTCTGGAAAACAAAAAAGCCCCAGCAAATTAATGCTAGGGCTTCCCAAGTGGAGCTGAGGAGGGCTTACTTGTTAACAGGAGCGTAAGGGTTGTAAGCGATGCTCTCAGTACGCAGGTCAGTGGTACCGTTCATACGAGAGTTGTTGGCTGCATCCATATCAGTCTGCATGTCAGAAGAGCCCTTACCAGAAGCATTTACAGTCATGCTGAAGTTACCTTCTGCGTCGCCCTTACCAGCAGCAGCTCCACGTCCCTTTCCGTCGAAAGCACCATCAGCTGATCCAGTACCGTAACCAGACTGGTTGTCGTCCCCGCCACCGAAGAAAGCAGAAGCACTGGAAGCGAAAGCAACGAGAGCGATAGTAGCGATAATTTTTTTCATGATAAATTCCTCAAAAGTTTAAATCTGGGTAGGTAGAGAGTAGTTCTCTCTGTAACAATGGAGGCAAGTATACAAGCGATCTATTGAATAGTAAAATAGATATTAATTATCCAAGATAAGTTTTAACTATCTGCCGGGTCGGTTTAGGCAATTCACACATACAGCTTAACTGACGTACAGTAGCCCAATGCGCAACACCTTGACGGTTACTGAGTAGAGGCTGAGCGCTTTCTCAATTGATCCCTGACTTATCCACTTCAGAGGAGGATGGAAAAAAATCTATCTGGTCTGGTTAAGTGTAGATTTGATCGGAGTGCACAGTAAATAGAGTTAATGCAAACAACACTTCTTAAATTTCTTGCCACTACCACATGGGCAAGGATCATTTCTTCCAACTTTGGATAAGCCTCTCTCAAAAGGTTGAACAGTCTGCTGATCAGCAGTGTCATCTTGCTTAAACTGCACAAAGATCTTTCTGATGGCATCTGGTATTCCAGCTTCAAACTCTTGAATTTCATCTCTTGGCATTTCGAGTAGTGTTTTGATTCCATCAATAGTGCCAAAGAGGCCAATCATGCGTAACTCCTCTTTTACAGGCTCTCCATTAGCAATCCAATCCTCTTCTTTGATAAGTAAGGCACGGATATAACCTCGGCACCAGTCAGTAATTGTGAGCTCTTCAACACCAACTGCACCTGGAGAAGCAAATATTGGTTGGAAAGACTCTGGATCATCAGAGAGTAGCGAAAGGTTGCTGTACAGTAATCTGAATAGAAAACCATGCAGGCGCTCTGTAGCTTCCTTACCAAATATATCCCAATCCGGCTCTTCATCGCGCCACAGTACAGGTTGCCATTCTTCAGCAGTTAACTGTACGGGGGCACTGATTATTGCAGTAAGAAATCCATCTAGCTCAGAAATTGAGGCTACCCTTGCCCGCTGACCGTCTTGATTGAGAAGCTTCTCCGCATCATAGTCAGTGCAGATGAACATATCTAAGTCTAAGAGTTCAGTTTCATCTAATGGCTTGTCGAGTGGTGCTATTTCAATCTTATTGGGCTTTAGCTCATCATCTGTCTGTATGGCGTTGATAGCTACTTTTAGAGCCTCTTCATCATCTTCAAAAGTATCATCCCAGATAATGACATCATTATCTGGGGAAATTATTTCTAAAATCCACCCATCATCGAACTGGCTGGTGTAGATATCAATGCTGTAGGTAAATCCTCGAAATGAGTAGAGGCGAGAGGACTCTGAATCAGTAATGTCTATCTTGTCTTCTCTACTCATTGTTGCTTGACGGTGTAGTTGAAACGGGAATCCTCAAAGCATCTCGTCCACCATACTTAGCCTCAGCCTCCGTTACCCACGCTGGAGTACGACCACGCCCTGTCCAGGTCAGCTCATGATTCTCTGGATTATGGAATACCGGCGCTACTTTTCCGTGCTTTTTTGAGGAAGCTTTTTTCTTCCTTGTTTTTATCTTTATTGAAGAAGCTAGTTGCTTGATAGTATTGGCACCATATTTTTTCGCTAATGCATAGAGCTCCTTCTGCGCTTTTGATGCGACAGTGCGGGAGTCTATCTCAGTTTCAATATTAGTGAGCAGCGTATTTAGATCTTTGTTTGATAGGCGTGTTAAGTTCATAGTTGCTTTGCTGGTCTTTTTTTGATTAGTGTGTGAAATGAATCGTATTAGTATGTAATTATTTAATAAAGGTAAAGTTAATGCGTTATTTAGTTTATTTTGTAATCCAATTGGTATTTGATTTGTAATATATATAATCTTTATCTTTTTTTATATATTCGTTCAAATGTTCCTGAATGCCGGGGTTGTGATTTAGTGACAGTATTGCGAGCTTGATGGATCTCGTTGTTTTGCGCTTGATCTTGTTTTCAGGTGTGTTTGCTTTTAGGAGGCTTTTGTATTTTAGCTTACCGTTCTCTGTTTTTAGAAGCTCAATGTTTTCTAAAAGGTCTTTGTCGTCAGGCCTCTCATCAAGTGCACCATTTAGAGTATTGATATGCTCGGTTGTTGATTGAATGGTATTTTCAATTTCATCGTAATAAGGTTCATTTGATTGAATAGTGAGTTCATTTTCAGAATGTATGTTGACTGAGTCATCATTGATGCAGCTACTATCAGTGCTGAATCCACCAGAGGTAACATAAGCGTATTGGTTCAGATAATTAGGAAGCGAATTAGAGACGGGGTGACTGAGAATATAATGAAGGTCTGTAATTTGTTTTTTGTTACGAATTACGCCATAGTTGTTGACTTTATTATTGAACTCTACAAGCAAATTATTTGAATTTATTGAGAATATGAAGCGATTTATTCCTGTAGCTTCCATGATATCTGTATTTGTTGATTTGGAAGTTCTTTTGATAATGAATGTCTCAATCAGTGACTGTAAGCTATCTAGTAAATCTTCCCTAAAAACTTCAATATCAATAATTGCTGACTTTACTTCTTTGATTAGCCCGCAGTCCCCCCCCGTTTGGTTGTGGTAGTCATAATCGTGCAAACAATCTCTTAGAAAGCCTTCAGGGTCATCGTGGATGATTACTTGCTTATTTTGATAGTCAATGGTTCGTTCAGAATCCCAATAGCTCCCAGAATCACGCACGGTCGATTCGGTTACTGAGTATGGTGTCGAGTAGTCATAATCTAAGTTACAAAACTCATCTTTAGCTCTAATCCTTACGCCACTTTCTAGTAACCCCCTGACAAGTTGGTCTACGTCAGATGCAAATGGGTTGTTGCCTGCATCTAGCTGTTTGCTAGTAGGTGCTGGATAGCTGTCTAAGCGGGAGCTGAGATCGATGGCAGAAAACTCGTCATTTCTGTCGATCTTGTTCTTATGCTGGCCAGCAAGCAGAGCAGCACAGAAGCAAAAACAAGCATCAATACCCACCCATTGAGGCTGAAATGAATTTTTGAAGAACTGTTTTGTGAAAAATGAAATATTCAAATTTATCAATACTATATCTGAGTTACAGGAGTTTGTAACGAATCGGTAACACACTTGTAACCCTTTTATAGGTAAGAGGGTAGCAAATCCTCTCTAGATTTCAACCACTGATGCAGGAGAACGTTATGACTATAGATGAATCGGGGTTTAGAGCGCTAAGCCAGGTGGAGCTTTACCTAGGGCTGGGTAGGCAGAAGACAGAAGTACTAATCATTGGGGGGGCAGCAACAAGTAAAGAGGATTGGAGCGTAGGTGATTGCCTTGTCAATGATGAGACAAAGTGCTCATCTAAGGCTTTGAAAATGATTGCTAACCAAGGATCACTTATAGCCTCCCTGTCACGCCAATTTGTAATGCTGGACAATCGGTAAACAATCATGAGTAAGGCATTCAAATTCTCAACGTACAAGGTCAGAGGGTTATCCATCTCACCTGATTGCAAGGCTAAACAGGTGGAGTTTGTAGATTTACGCCACTCTAACTTAAGCGTAATCGCCTACCGATCAGGGAAAAAAACCTACAGCGTCCGATATCTGATTAGAGGAGTACGAAACCGTATATCTATTGGTGATGCCGATGTTATTGAGTATGAAGAAGCTGTTGAGAAATGTAATGAGATCAAGAAATTATTAGGTCAAGGGAAAAACCCAAAGACTCATGAAGAAGAAGGGTCAATTACATTTAAAGAGTTTTGTCAAAAATACTACCTGCCGCATGCTTATGCTGTTAAGAAAAGCGCTAAAGCGGATGAGTCAAAATTAAATAAATACATTTATGGTGAAATCGGGGATTTGCCGATCGCCAACATCAAGCGACGTGATGTTATTTTATATATAGGACGGCGTAGATCAACGCTGGCAGTAGCGACCTGCAATAAGCATCAGAGCCTTTTAAAGGGAGTAATCAGACTGGCTGCTGAACTAGAGTTGATAGAAGAGTCACCAATAGAGTCTCTTAAGCAGCAGAGAGAAAACAATCAAGTTGAAACCTTTCTGGATGAAGAACAAGCCGCACAGTTTGTTGCTGAGTTGAATGGGTTGAAGAATGAGATTGTTGCCAATCTTCTTATGTTTTTGTTGTTTACTGGACTAAGAATTGGGGAAGCAATCGATGCTAAATTAAAACACTACTGCAAAAGGTCCGGGACACTAGAGATTCCGTGTCCAAAAAATGGTCGCAAAAGGAGAGTACATCTAAATACTACAGCAAGGAAGATTATCGAGGGCCGATACAACCATAGTGAGGCTGAAGACTATATATTTCCTGGGAAAAAAGGGAGATTATCGCCCCCCCAAAGAATTTTTAAAAGAATTGCAGAAAAGGTTGGAGTACCAAATTTGCGGATACACGACTTGCGACACTCATTTGCTGGTTTTGCCTCACAGGCTAATTTAAGTACAAAAGAGATAGCTTCTCTACTCGGGCATGCCTCAGTACGGAGTACGGAGAGGTATCTGCATATTTCAAATCAGAGAGAAGCAGGTGCAGCAGAGAATGTGGCAGAGATTATAAATCTGGCTATTAACTCAAGCTCTAAAGCAGGAGTGGATCAAAATGAAATCGTGAATATGACGGTGACTAATGATGCTGCTGCTATAGGAACAATACAGCCACCTGCAAACATTGAGGGAGCCAGTGATGTTATTAAGTGAACAGATACGAGCAGCATTGAGGAGCCTGCACCCGATATAGCATCAAGGGATTGTGATTATTGTTTGCGGAGGCTATATACCTCTAGGTGGATTAATGGGATTGCAGCAGCATTGTAGTAGGCCCAATAGATAGAAGGATGATTAATGATTAAAAACAGTATTAATTTTATTTTAGAATTAGATTCATGTGCTAATGAGTCTGAAGAAAAAAAATATTCAACAGTAGTAGTAAAATAAATCAACGGGAGAATTGTTATGTATAAGCAAATTAAGTGGGGTAAGGAATATACTAGGTATGATGGAAGTAAAACGTTTAGAGTGGAAAAGAACAGAAATGACCTAAGAATTGCTCGCTTCAGCCGAGATAAGAAATACTACGTGCCGATTGAGAATTATTATATATGTGCTGATGTACATTATGTGTCTCATGAAGAGACTAGAATTGGATTGCTGTGTAATCAAGAGGAAGATAATGAGTGTTCTGCTTGTAATGTCGGGCATGAGCCAAAGCAGATGACATTGATGCCTGTATATGATGTTTTTTTGAAAGAGGTTCAAATAATTGCTATGAGCGAGAATTGTGATCCTGGGTCTTTATCCCCTCAGATTGAATCAATCATGATTGAACATGGTGATAAAGATGAAGGTCAAGACATAACAATCTGTATTAGTAAGCCTGACATGTATTCATTTGATGTCCAGGTAGGTTTCCCTATAAAAAATGGAGCCAAGATAATGGAACGCAAAATTAAGGAATTTGAAAAAAAGGTTAAGGCTGGTTCAGGTTATCTTGTCTCTTGCTATACAGAGCTTAGTAATGATGAAATGCTTCAAGTCGAAGAAATCAACATGATGGCTGAAGTATCAGGATATGACCTTGATGATGCTGCTTGAATTCATAAAAGATGAGCATTAATGATTGCAGGTTGTTGATTAGTCAAGTTGGCTAGCACTTTGTTGAACCTGTTTGGCGGTAGTTGGCAAGAAAGCAACTACCGTCAAACGATAACGGGAGTGTGATTGTTTCTAGTAAATATGGTGAGCATAATGAATAAAGATAAAACCCCGATAGTCTCGGGAACAGATCTAGAGAATTTCAGGAGTGCATATAGCGGTGAAAAACAGCTGTCCATACTGAAAGATTCTGGTGGAAAAATGGTTGTGACTTGGCCTGTGGGGATAGGGAAAAGTCACAGTATTGATGATGTTATTGAGGCATCTATTGAGGGAAGTGATTATGATATTGTTTTAATATTTGAACCTACGCGTGATTTGATTAATGAAAGGAGGCTGATAAAGAATCCATTAAATAGTGAAATTAATATAGTTAATTTAAAGCCGCGTCCTAAGATTAAGTGTGGGGATGTTGATGATATCTGGAGTGTGTATGAGGTTAGAGGCATGGGAACATTGGGGCGAGCTGAAATATGTAAAAAAAGATGTGAGTCAGTAAACTGCTCTTGGTTAAAACAGCACCAAGAGATAACATCTGCAGATGTTGTTTTTGGAACTCAAGCATACCTAAAAAATGTACCACTGCTGTTGCATGATATTAAGAGAAGAATTGGGGACAAAAAGATTCTTGTATTGCTTGATGAGGTAAATTTTGCGATGTCCTCATTTCAAGAGAGGCTGTCTGATCTGCATCTTCTTCAATTAGTTGAATTATTTGATGATATAAAAGAGAGCTTTAAAGATGAGTCCTGGTTTAAGGAATGGCAGTACAAGCTAAATGTACTGAGAAAAGCTCAAACTTTAGATCTATGTAAAAGCACATGGGGCTTTCCAAGGATACCTATGCAAGCAGCACTAATGATTCAGCAGAGAGGCTGGAATAAATGGAATGAACAGTTCTCATATATTGGCGGTGCTCTTGAGGTGTTTCATGACTCCTTGCCAAAATCAAGGCAATTTGATGATAATGACAGCAGCCTTGTTTACTCAATTGAACCAAAAATCCCTGCTGACTTTGTTGTTTACTCTGCGACGATAGATCCACTACTAATAAAGTATCGATTGAATATGAAAGATGATATTTGTAGTCCATATGAGCACTTTAGGTTCTTGGATAAAAAAACGCGCTGGTACAATATTAGTTCAGGGATTGGGGCAGCAAAAAACTATCCTAACAACAGGGCTCAAATCTTGGATTTCTTTTCTCAGCTTATAATGATAAGGGTAGATGAAAACAAAAAAATACTGCTTATCTCAAGGAAAAAATATGCAGAATCAGTAGTGGAAGAGTTGCAGGAGATGTTAAGGGAGAATGATAGGGACGATATAAGAGTAACATACTCTGCTGGCTCAGATAGTCATGGCGACAATATTGACTGTCAAGTCCATGTTATCCATTATGGCGTTGTAGGTATCAATAATTACGAAGATTTTGACTGTGCATATTGTATCCAGAGCTATTATATTCCGATAGATCTTGTTAGCCAGGGGCTGCAAGAGTTATTTCGAGATGATCTACACATAGAGCTTGATCTGGAACTGGAGAGGCTACCTTGCCGAAGACAAATAAATGTGAAAAGTTCTGACCACCGCTTTACAAGTATTAATGCACTTGCACAGCCCATGATGGACCACCTAGAAAGTGGTGTTGTAACTCAGGCAGTAGGCAGGATACGCCCCTATACTTCGGCGTGTGAGGTAATTACATTTCAGTGCTCGGAAAATCCACATTATAAATATGATGAAGACTTCCTGTCACTTGATGCGGCACGATCATTTTTTGATGTCAAGCACCAGAGGTCAAGACGTAAGGAAGAGTTGTCGAATCGTGTTCAGGAGCATAAAAAAAGGGGGTTAAAACAGAAAGAGGTTAGCAGCTGTTTGGGTGTTAGTGTAAGAACCGTCAGGCGATACTGGAATTAGTGACATGGTAATTTAATGATATGGTGCTTTCATGATAAACGTACTGATTAGCAACAATGGACTGGAACAGCATGTGACTGTTGATCAGCTTGACAAAGCTACGAGACAAGTTAGCTATTGCGAGTGTATTGATGAAATGATTAAGTTTGCAAATGCCGAAAAAATCATCATTGCAACATTGCATATTAAATACGACTCTACACATAAGCAGCTGAGTCTGGTGAAAGGTATTAAACACACGAAACCATGTGACTTCGTACCACTAGAGGTGTCTATATGCCTAGTTGCTATCAGCGGCTGTAAAATAATTGTTATACCGACTTTTAATAATCAAAGACTGCTTTCTGATTTACAAGAGTTGTTGAATTTGCCTATCATGTTTGTTGGGCACAATTTACAGTTCAGTTGGTACAGTCTCTGGCAAATAGGAGTTGAGCCTCCAAGTAGATGTTGGGATACCTATATTGCTGAGCGCTCAATGTCTCTTGGTGTGTTCAACAGTACGGATCGAGAGAATAAGAAAAAATTTATTGCACAGCAAGAAGAGTTTTTGTCATTAGGGCATTGCTGCCTTCGCTATAGAGTACCCAACATCATGTTAAACAGTAGCCACTCAGTAGTGCCTGAGGAGCTGAAATCTAGTACTTACCGTCCTCATTTAGCAGCAAGAAAATTAGCTTTCGTGTTAGCTAAACTGTTTGTAAAGCAATCAAGGAAGGCTGAAGGCCAAGGGGTTCTTAAACACCTACAGGATATAGAAATGCGCTGGGTCATGACGAATGCTCGGATGGGATGGCATGGAATGCTGATTGACCAAAATAAAGGTATGCACGCAAAAAAGGTTGCAAGACGTGTTAGGGGAAATTTTATAGAGCGGTTAAATCCATACGGTATTGAAAATCCAAGGAGCCAGTGTCAGCTAAAGGACTATTTTCGCTTAGGGGGGTTGCTGGATTACTTCTGGTCAAAAGGCACCTATAGATTTGATCGAGAAATATTGAAAGAGAACATAGATCTTGATGGTGTTGTTGAGGTTTTGTTGCAATTAAGCCGCTTAGATGACATCGAGAATTTGCAGCTTCTCAATCCGCTGTTTATTTCTGAAGAAGGACGTGTACATCCAATGCACATACAGTTGGGTGCGGCAACGGGGAGACAGTCTTGTAAATATCCATTTGTGTTGGGACTATCCAGAGAGCAGCGTAACTTGATTGTTCCATCAACAGATCATGCGATTTGTGAAATCGATTATTCTCAAATTGAGCCCGGCGTGGCGGGTGTAGTATTCGATGATAAGCGATTGATCAAAATGTACAATACAGGTGATGTGTATACAGCAATGGCTGATCTATTTTTAGATGGTGTATCGGTTGGTGAATCCCTTTTCTCGACATATCTGCATAATGAAACGAGATTAAAATCACGCAACCTGATGAAGGTCTGTACGCTTGGTTTGATTTATGGGTTAAGCGCTTTTGGCTTATCACGTAAGCTACGGATTGATGAGGCATCTGCTGCCTCCTTGATGGACAAGTTCAACAGTATGTTTCCTGATCTTATCAATAATCAGGAGATCATCGTTGCTCAAGGTCATGAACGAGGATATGTAGAGACTGCCACGGGATTAAGGCGCTATGTGAGCACAAAAGGATCTACAGGCCATGACAAGAACTGGATGAAGAACCACCCCGTTCAAGGGTCTGCGGCGGTGGTGTTTAAGGATGCTGGCAATCATCTAGACAAGGTTCTGAAGGAGTACAACGCCCATATCATCTTGCCATTGCACGACAGTTTTGTTGTCGAGGCACCGATTAAACAAATAGATGATGTAGTAGATTTAGTGTCGGAGGTCATGTGCAGCGCTTTGAAGAGGCATTTCCCAGAGCTGGCTCCCCAAGTGTCAGCAGGTAAATCTACAGTGAACTGGAATAAAGATGGTGAAGAAGCAGCATTAGATCAGTGGACAGAGGGAATAGAAAAATTACTGTAGTGGTAAGCGCAAAAACAGTGAAGTACGATTTTGTGATTTCAAGTGACTGCAGTGAATCGACCGCTGGTTCTGCTGTGATTGAATCTACATTTTGAGGCATTTCTACAGTTAGTTATTGAAAACATAGGGAATTCTAGTGTAATGAGGCTAAAAGCGGACACCAACCCTTATTTATGATCATAATATAGGGTTCGTGTCCGCTTTTTTGTGGGAAATGCTTAAAAAACAATGATGTAAAATTTTTGTGATTTCAAGTGACTGTAGTGAATCGACCGCTGGTGCTGCTGTGATTGAGTCTAGATTTTGAGGTATTTCTACAGTTAGTTATTGAAAATATAGGGAATTCTAGCGTTATAAGGTTGGAAAGCGGACACCGACCCTTATTTATGATCAGAATAAAGGGTTTGTGTCCGCTTTTTGTGGTCTATGTGGCTACATGCAATCTGGTGTGAATGAATCACATCAGTACTTCGGAGAACACCATTAGAGCGCTGTTTAAGAGGAGTCTAGTGTTGACCAATGGGTTGAGCCACATTCGCTCTTCTGAGCTCAATTTACCCCCTATTTCATGCGATATGAAGCTTTGAAGGGTACCCCATCTTTTCCGTGATGCATTCAGGCTTGGAGTGCTCGAGCACTACTACTAGAGCTGCCAACCATTAGATGGTGAGTATTTTCTCTGATCGCACAAAGCAACGCTTTGAAATATATATAAATAAAATGTAATTTTACTTCTGGATCCTACGCCCATTTTAGCCTCCAGTAGTGGATTACGTTCTATCTAACCACTATTTCAAGGAGGCCAATCTTGATTGCCATCAAACAACAGTCAGACCTATCCCACCCTCTTATCCCACCTAACCACCATCTCCTACTACAGGAGAAACTGGAGTTCCTGAAGAAGGAATTCGGAAATGGCTATGATCCACAAGGTAGCAGCGGATATATCGTCTATTTCAACAGTACAAAGGATGAGCTCAACTTCTACGAGCTGGGACTACATGCCCCTCTCCACGAGACGATCTTCGAATACGCGCTTTATCAACAGCACTATCAATGCTACGAGTTAGCGCTGCTTCTAGGAGACTCATTCGGCTACCTGCTGATCCTTCCAGAGGAGCACCTATCTGAGCAGTTCCGCTCAACAATCCACAAGGAGTACCTGCAGCAAGAGGTTCTATCTCAAGAGGTCAGTGATGCTTGACTACACAAGTTCATTCTCAGAAGAGGGGCTATGGAGGAAGATCCAATCACTCTCATCAAGTCAGATGTGTGAGCTACTACGTAAGGCGATCCTACTCTATGTGCTGCTCAAGTCTGATGAGAGTAGTGCTATCCAGAAGGGGCTGATCATCTCTGCACTGGGGTATCTGATCTGTCCCATCGATGCCATCCCAGACCTAATTGTAGGGATCGGCTACAGCGATGATCTATCCATCATAACCGTACTACTCAACCGACTACAGGAGTCCATTACACCAGCAATAGAACTGGAGGCAGAGCTTTTAATGCCTTCAGCTTGTGATTAACAACCAAACCCAATAGAGCAACATCAAGGAGAAAATGATGAGAGCAAAAAGTGAAAACCAGCAGGATGATAAAACGGTTACAACCAACACCTCAGCAACCCATGCTGAAGCAAAACCAGCAACAAAACCAGCAGCAGCTAAAGAGAAGGATACAGAACCCGTCATGCGTAAAGAGGCCACTCAGCAAGAGTCACTAACCACGTTGCACCAAGGGATATGTAACAAGATGAGCAGTCGTGCAATTGGCAAGCTGGAGTATGAGCTTGGATATTCTCAACAAGGTGAAGACCTACTCTTAAGGATCAGTAGTAGTAACTCAGGAGGGTTCTTCTCCAAAGAGTGGATCACCCTATCGGCAATTAGTCAGCTGCTGAATGAGCTATCCAAAACCAAGAAGCCATTCATTGCACCGCGATTTGCACCGCTATTTATCAGCAAGTCGCAAAACAACCAAGGATTCATGGCAGCGGCACTGATCGACCTGAAGCTGATCCAAAGGGTATCCTTAAAGCAGTACCAGCTACAGGTAGTCGATGGTGGAGTGGTAGCACTACAGAACCAATGGATGGAGCAGGTGAAGAAGATCTCATCAGAGGTCGGTAGTAATCGTAAACCAGCTAAACCATCCGTATCCACTAAACCTGTTAAGTCCACTGTATCAACCAAAGCAGCAACACCAGCAACAACCAAAGCAGCAGCCGCTACTATCAGCAGCTAACCCCCCCCTGTAATCCCATTACAGATCCCCGGTGGAATCACTCCACCATCACATCCCCCAAACCTCATCAGAAACCACACAAGCCACCTCTCAGTGGAGAATGCGTCGTGCCTGAAGGGTTTGGGGTTATTCCTCATTATCTGACCTACAAGCGGCCAGAGAAGATACAACAAGGAGCCATAATGAAAACTATCGATGAATCGCGTTGCCCCTACACCCTGTCAGAGATAATGCTAGAGCTACTCAACAAAGCTATTGCACTACATCCAGATGCATCAGCCATCACCCTCAACTACAGAGACCCCAGCCACAGTGTAGAGAGCGGTGGCTACCACCCTGTAGAGATTCGTATCAACCACAGGGGTGAGATCCAATACATCACAGACTTCACCTACTATGGAGCTGGACCATATGCAGAGCTAGGCAAAGAGATCGATTTTGACTTCAGTAATGATACGTTTGAGCATATGAGCCACCTCTACCCCCTAGAGGAGGGGAGGGAGCTGTTTGATGTATGGCAGCAGAACTTCACCAGTTATGTGGCGGCAGGTGTATTTGAATGCACGGTATCGCCAGAGTAAACCTATCTGGATACCTACAAGTAACACTATCTCAGCTTTACTCCCCCCCTAATCTCGCAACAAGACCGGAAATGAACCGGAGCAAGTTGTTTAGCAGATCTACCATCAAACCAAGGGTGCTATGGCTACTGTCCGGTGTAGCTATAGCCCACTCAAAACCCATCTCAAAGCAGCGACACAAGAACCCCTAATTAACGGCTCAGTGTTGCAGCGCTATCTCACTTATTCCAAGCAACTCATCCAACGTACAAATCAACCACCAAACCGCAAGGAGAATCACTATGGAGCAATCCACCCGTTTCACATTTACACAACGTGCCATAGAAGCACTACCCCCCAATGATCCCAGTAGCAGATCTACAGAGGCAGAGTACAGTGATCTACAGACACCTGGACTTAAGCTGCTGGTCGGTAAAAATGGTCATAAGAAATTCCTCCTACGCTACAGCTTCCAGCGTAAGAAGTGCGCCATTTCTTTAGGTCCCTATGGTCCACTGACCGTAATAGATGCAAGGAGAGAGGCCAATGAGCTACGTAAGCTAATTGCTACTGGAGTTGACCCCAAGCAACAGAGGCTCAAACAGGAGACCCTGATCACTATGGATCAGTTCTTTGAAGATCACTATCTCAAACATGCACGTAGCAACAAACGGAGTGCTGATACAGATCTATCCCGCTATCGAACTCATATCCATAAACCCTTTGGACCACGTAAGTTACAGGAGATCACCCACCAAGAGTTTCAACCCTTCTTCAACCAGAAGCGAGAGACTAAATCAGCATCTACCGTCAATCGACAGATCTCCCTGCTGCACAGAATGTATGTACTGGCACAACGCTGGGGCTATGCCGATCACAACCCCATACATGGGGTAGAGAAGTTCAGAGAGGCGGGTCCCAAGCAGCGTTTCCTATCCGCAGAGGAGATACGCAACCTGTTTACAGCAGCTGATCAGGACAGCAACTACTATGCAGCCTGCTACATCAAGTTCCTACTACTGACGGGTGCCAGAAGAACAGAGGGGCT
>Ga0209361_1000510_pt1 | contig 34893 bp, 24 predicted proteins | sample SaaInlV_200m_DNA_3_FD_184657 | JGI IMG/M metagenome (GOLD analysis project Ga0209361, IMG submission 184657) | Marine microbial communities from expanding oxygen minimum zones in the Saanich Inlet - SI037_S4LV_200m_DNA (SPAdes) (version 2) | ecosystem: Environmental > Aquatic > Marine >... | reverse complement strand
AGAAGCGGTTTTATCTATGTATTCACAAAACAAATGTAGGAATAGTTTTTTGGTTTTTGATTGGGAAATTGAAATGGTAGTGATAAGAAAGCGAAGTTTCCAAACTTCGCTTAGCCGATGTATAGAAAGTACACCCAATTTAATTTTACCCTATACTTTTATATTTCGCTACTTTGGAGTTTTTTTTAGTTCATATATTAATTTGAACGTATGTAAATTTTTAACCCAACTTGTAAATCAACATCTGTTAGTGGTTGATTAACAGGCTATTAAAGATTTATTTTTTGCAATTGGGGGCCAACTTTTGTTTTCTACCTATCATATATTGTTGATATGCGTGCATTTAGCAGATTTAGTATTTTTTATCTTGATATTTTGATATTGTTAATAAGTTATAATATCTATGGGGGTAAATCGACGTGACTGAAATTGTAACTATCAGATAATAAGTCATATATCAAATATGTGTAATTGCGTAAAATGCCAACATCTTGATACACTGTAATATAAAACTTATTAACAGTGGTCTGCATATGCAAGTTGGGTTAAAGTTTGTAAAGATGAAAGTTTGATGCCTTACTGCACAATCATTCCTGCGAAGGCAGGAATCTCATGTAGATTAGCTAACTTTTTGACGAGATTCCTGTCTTCGCAATAATGAGGTTTATGATTAAAAAGACCTGAAAGTCTCAATAGTATTTGGATTATCAGGTCTTTTTATTTTATTTCGATTTATTTTTAACCCCCATTGAAGATTATAATTGAAAATATTTACGAAATAGTGCAAAGCAAAACCTAATAATTGTAGAAAACCAAAAAAATAGTTTGACATATGATTATTTATCCTTAATTTAGCAAAGATTTAAAAGCAAATATTAAGAAATGATATATTAACCTAAAATACAGGCTATGAAAACAAAATTATTTACTCTTTTATGCTTTTTACTAATTACCACTTGCATTTTTGCACAAGAACCACAGTTTGAATGGGCTGTTGGATTTGGAGTAGCATATAATGAAGAAGGCAACTCAATAACAGTAGATAATGCTGGGAATATATATACTACTGGCAGTTTTTTAGGGCCAACAGATTTTGATCCTAGCAGTGGTGTACATAATCTCACCACAAATGGTATGTGGGATGTTTTTATTTCTAAACTAGATGGAAACGGAGATTTTGTCTGGGCAAAATCACTTGGCGGAACTGCTAACGATCATAGCAATTCAATAACAACTGATGTATATGGAAATGTGTATATTACCGGCGATTTTGAATACACAACTGATTTTGACCCGGGAAGTGTAGTCTATAATCTTAGCTCAAATGGACATCGTGATATTTTCATTTTAAAATTAGATGGAAACGGAAATTTTGTGTGGGCAAAATCAATGGGCAGTAGTGCCTCTGACTGGGGCTATTCAATTGCAATTGATAACTTAGGAAATGTTTTCACTACAGGCTGGTTTTGCTACACTGTGGATTTTGATCCTGGAAGTGGAGTACATAATCTTACTTCAATTGGTAGTAGTTATAATATTTTCATTTCTAAATTAGATGTAAACGGAAATTTTGTCTGGGCAAAATCAATAGGTAGCATTAACGATGACCGTGGCTTTTCCATAGCAATTGATGACTCAGGAAATGTTTACACTACTGGTTGTTTTGAAAACACAGTTGATTTTAACCCGGGAAGTGGAGTATATAATCTTACTTCAAATGGAGATTATGATATTTATATTTTAAAATTAGATGTAAACGGAAATTTTGTCTGGGCAAAAACAATGGGCAGCAGTTTGGATGACGTTAGCTATTCACTGGCGATTGATGACTCAGGAAATATTTTTTCAACAGGCTACTTTCAAAACACTGTTGATTTTGATCCTGGTAATGGAGTATATAACTTATTTTCAATTGGAAGTGAAGATATTTTCATTTCAAAATTAGATGTAAACGGAAATTTTGTCTGTGCAAAGTCAATGGGCGGTATTGGGTTTGATTATGGCTGTTCAATAGCGATTGATGACTCAGGAAACGTTTTTTCAACAGGCTGTTTTCAAAACACTGTTGATTTTGATCCAGGGATTGGAGTATTTAATCTTACCGCAAATGGATACCATTGGGATATTTTTATTACTAAATTAGAAGGAAATGGAAATTTTGTATGGGCAAAATCAATTGGTAATAGTGCTTCTGATATTGGCAATTCAATTGCAATTGATGCCACTGAAAATGTTTACACTACTGGCACCTTTACTAATATTGTTGATTTTGACCCGGGAAGTGGAAATTATAGTCTTTCTTCAGTAGGTTATGGTAATGAAGCTATATTTATTTTGAAACTTTCACAAGCTCCATTGGTAGGAGCGAACTTTTACTTATCTGACACCATAATTTCAATAGGCTTATCAATTCAATTTACTGATTCTTCAACAGAAAATCCAATTTTCTGGCTCTGGAATTTCGGAGACGGCTCAACAGACACTATTCAAAATCCAATTCATATTTATCAAAACCCCGGAGTTTATACTGTAAGTTTAATTGTAGGAAATGATTTTTCTACTGATACTTTAGTTAAGCTAAATTATATTACAGTTTTGCTTCAACCAAATTGGGCAGTAGATACTACTTCAAATTTTCACACAATACTTTCGCAACCAACAATTCCTGCAACAATCAATGGAGTTCAAATTTCTGCAGGCGATTATATTGGTGTGTTTTATGATTTAGATTCCGGAGGTGTTGCCTGTGGCGGATATGCCGAATGGACAGGAAACCAAATTTCGATGCTTGCCTATGGAACAGAAAGTGGGCAAAACAATGGTTTTGCTTTAAACGAAGAATTTAATTGGAAAATATGGAGGGCTTCTGACTATCAGGAATTTGATGCACAAGCTACTTATATTTCGGGAATGCCTCAACAGGGCAACTTCTTCGTTAATGGAATAAGTGGTTTGGCTTCACTTTCAGCAATTACTCCAATGCAAATTTTAGATTCAATAAGTCATATTAGCTGTTTTAACGATTCTTCAGGAGCAATTAATATTTCAATAATTGGTGGACTTGCACCATTTACATTTTTGTGGTCTAATAGCGTAACCACACAAAATATTGCAAATATTCCTGCTGGAAATTATTTCTTAACAATCTCTGATGCCATAAATCAAGTTCTGGTAGATTCGTTTGAAATTGTTCAACCTGCAAGCGAAATAGTTTTATCCTTGTCAAAAACAGATGTTTCGGTTGAAAATGCTGCGGATGGGTTTATTAATTTAACTGTTACAGGTGGCACTTCTCCATATTCGTATTTATGGAGCAATGGCGAAAGCTCTGAAGATATTTTTGGTTTATCGGCAGGAATTTTCTATGTTACAGTTTCCGATGGAAATTTATGTTCTACTACTGCAAATATCGAAATTGTTGATTCAGTAAATTATCAAATCCTAATATTAAATGCGGGCTGGAATATGGTTTCAACATATATTGACCCATACGCTCCACTTTTCGATTCGGCTTTTCTTCCTGTAGAAAACAATCTTATGATATTGAAAGACAATTTTGGAAGTATTTTTTGGCCACAATACAATATCAATCAAATTGGTAGTATGGCAATTGGACAGGGCTATCATTTAAAAATGAGTCAAAATGATTCGCTACAAATCATTGGAAGTGAAATTATTCCAGAACTTAATCCTATCCAATTACTCGAAGGTTGGAATATGATTGGATATTTGCGAAAATTTGCAGCACCAATGGATTCTATGCTCTATTCCATTACTCCAAATATCGAATTAGTAAAAGACAATTTTGGAAGTATTTATTGGCCACAATATGGTTTCAATCTGATAGGAGATATTCAACCCGGGCAAGGCTATCAAATAAAAATGAATATTGCCGATACTTTGATTTATTTGGGGAATCCAAATATTCCACCCAATTTTGTAAATATACCTGCAGGAGTTTATCCAATAAATGGAGTAAATGTGACATTAAACTCTTATAACATAAGCAAATATGAAGTAACACACACTGAGTTTATAATATTCTTAAACAGCATAAACTGTAATGCAAATGGCAGCTTCATTGATTCAGTTTTTGGCAATGTTGAGTATATTGATATATCTGATTCTCATTGTGCCATAGACCATAATGGCAGCAATTTTTATTTTAGTGCTAGCAATTATGCAAGTACAGCAGATTGTCCTGTAATAATGGTAACCTGGTATGGAGCAACTGCCTATGCCAATTGGGCTGATGGAAGATTGCCCACGGAAGCTGAGTGGGAAGTAGCAGCACGAGGTGCAGCAGTGGCACAAGCTGCTGGAACGTATAGTGATACCTGGTCTGGAACAAATATAGAAAGCGAACTTACAAATTATGCCTGGTACGATTCAAACAGTAATCTTCAAGCTCATCCTATTGGAACAAAATTGCCCAACGAAATAGGCTTATACGATATGAGTTGTAATGTATATGAATGGTGTAGCGATTGGTGGCAATACACCTACCCTTCATCCACTAATAATCCTACCGGTGCTAATACAGGTTCTTGGCGTGTTTATCGTGGCGGGAGCTGGGATGCCTTTTCCATCAACTGCCATTTGTCTATACGTATTTCTAATTACCCTTACTTTAGCTTCAACTTCATAGGTTTCCGTGTTGTTGTTCCAATTCAAGCCACTGTTCCAACTATTACAACTGATTCTATTTACGGAATAAGTGATACTTCTGCCATTGGAGGTGGTGAAGTTATAGATGATGGAGGAGCAACTCTAATTGCACGAGGAGTTTGTTGGAATACTGCAGGCAGCCCAAACACAGCTGACAGTTATACAAACGATGGCACAGGCACAGGTGCTTTTACAAGTAGCCTACCAGGTTTAACCGCCAACACTACTTACTATGTAAGAGCTTACGCAATAAATAGTGTTGGCACAGCCTATGGTGCAGAAGTAATATTTACAACGAGTAGTACAGGTACAGGCCAACCATGCCCTGGAACACCTACACTTAGCGATTACGACGGCAACACCTACAATACAGTTTTAATTGGCACACAATGTTGGATGGCAGAAAACCTTAAAGCCACCCACTATGCAAGCGGCACTTCCATGCCGAATGTAACAAGTGGTAGTGCTTGGGCTGCTTTGGCTGATAACAATACTGATGATGCTTATTGCTATTGTGATAATTTATCTTCGAATGCAAATGTATATGGTGCATTATATACATGGGCAGCCGCTATGGGCGACAATGCAGTAAGCAGCAACACTAACCCAAGCGGAGTCCAAGGAGCTTGTCCAACAGGTTGGCACTTACCAAGTGATAATGAATGGAAACAACTTGAAATGCAGCTTGGCATGAGCCAAAGCGAAGCAGACCAAAGCGGATTTCGTGGTACAGATCAGGGCAGTCAACTTGCTGGAGATTCTTCGCTATGGAATAGTGGCAGCTTGGAAACTAATGCACAATTTGGTATAAGTGGGTTTACCGCCTCGCCCGGATCTAATCGTTACCCCAACAATAGTGCTTCGTTCTACAGTTTGGGCATCATTGGCTACTGGTGGAGTTCTACTGAAAGCAATAATTCGGCATGCTTCCGGGAAGTGTACTATAACAATTCAGAAGTGCGCCGGGACAACTACAACAAGTCATACGGATTCTCTGTTAGGTGTTTGAAGGACTAGGCTATTTGGCTATTTTTACCCTGAACTTTTCTATGGGTTACTATTTATGCCGCGAAGAGGCTGATTTTTTTGATTATGCAAATAAAACCTGAAAGGTTTACATGTAACAACATAGGGTGAAGCCCTATGATATTGACAAGATGCGAAAAAAAGGACTGAAAGCCCGACATGTAAAAGATAAACTTGAATTTAATAAATGTAAATTTGTGTCACCTTTTCAGGTTTTTGTTCGTTATTGACTTATTTTCACAGGCTTACGCTGTGCTCCAGCCTGAGCTAATACATTTCGCTCTTTCAGAGCTTTTCCAAAAAGGGCTGAATGCCCGTCATGTAGGAGCACAGGGTGGAATAAATTGAAAGCCCGATAAGCTAAGTTTATAAGTTCGTTTATCGGGGAATATACAATTAAAATTTCTTTGTGTATTTTTCAGATTTAAAAATTACTTTTGTTAGTAATTAAAGGGAAACAAATGAGCTTTATGGATTTGGACATAATAGAAATTAGGAGAACTTGGCTAATAAAAAGCCTGTTTTATATAAATGGCTTAAGATTTTCAAATTCTGTATGAAAAGCAATTTTGAAAATATTGATATAATTTATTATTCATCAATCATAATACTTATTATTGCTCAATACATAAATATTTTAACTGAATGCATATGAAGACATTAGGAATAATTGGAGGTCTTGGACCGGAAACAACATCGGAATTTTATTTAGACATTATTTTTTCGAGTTATCAAAAAAGTAAGAAAGAAAGACCTGGAATTATTATTGCAAGTGTACCTTTGCCCTATGAGATTGAAGAAGACCTAATAATGAGTAACAAAGGTACCGAAAGATATTTACCTTATTTAGTTGAAGAAGCAAAAAGAGTAGAAAGGGCAGGCTCAGATTTTATTGTCATGCCTTGCAATTCTCTTCATATGTTTATTGATGAAATCCGGAATGCTGTAAATATCCCAGTTCTAAGTATAGTTGAGGAAACAGTAAAATTTCTCAGGAAAAATGATTATAAAAAGGTTGGGATAATTTCAACATCAGCTACGATTCAGAATAAATTGTATGAGAATGCATTTGAAAAAGTAGGCATAACTTATGAATTACCAGATGATTTTCAGCAGGCAAAAATGTGGAAATTTATTTTGAATCTCGTTACCGGACGACAAAAGAATAGTGATAGGGAAGAGCTTATTAATATAATTGACCAATTTGAAAAGAAAGATGTTGATTGTGTTGTACTTGCTTGCACCGATCTTCAATTATTGATTCCAAAACACCCTAACTTGAAAATTTTTGATACGATGAAAATTTTTGCTAACTCTACGGTTGAATATATTTTCAAATAATTTATAAAGATTGAAGCTATTTTGTAAAACCTATATAAGAGAATTTACTTTTGCAGTTTTTGGCTTTTTTCATAATTTTATCAATTTTATACCAAGATTATGGATATTCAAAATAATCCTCAATTACAACTTGCATACGATTTTGTGCAATTTACCGGAAAAAATATTTTCCTGACGGGAAAAGCCGGAACCGGAAAAACTACCTTTTTACATAATCTAAAAAAACATTCCTCGAAATGGATGATTGTGGTTGCACCAACCGGAGTGGCAGCCATCAATGCAGCCGGAGTAACTATCCATTCATTTTTTCAACTTTCGTTTGGTCCGCAAATTCCCGATGGAAATAGTGGTGGACAGGCAAGTTTTAACCGATTCAGCAAAGAAAAAATAAAAATCATTAAAAGCATGGACTTGCTTATCATCGATGAAATAAGTATGGTGAGAGCCGATTTGTTGGATGGTATTGATAGTACTCTTCGAAGATTTAAAAACAGAAATTTGCCATTTGGTGGCGTACAATTGCTTATGATTGGCGACCTTCAGCAACTTACTCCCGTTGCTAAAGAAGAAGAATGGGGCTTGCTCAGAAAATATTACGACACACCTTTTTTTTTTAGTAGCCATGCTTTGAAATGTACAGAATATATCAGTATTGAATTAAAACATGTCTATCGCCAAAAAGACGAGCATTTTATAAAATTGCTAAATAAAGTTAGAAATAACAAAATTGACGAGGAAGTTATTGATATTCTCAACTCAAAATATTCTCCTGATTTTAGGAACGATAATGATGGATACATTACACTTACAACTCATAATGCAAAAGCTAAAGAAATAAATGATTTGAAGTTGGAATTGTTGAATGAAGAATCTCATAATTTCGATGCAGAAGTTAGCGGCAATTTTCCTGAATATGTATATCCTACAGAATTTGAATTGCTTCTAAAAACAGGAGCACAGGTTATGTTCGTAAAAAATGATCCCGAGGCAGAAAAGCAATTTTATAATGGAAAAATCGGAACCATTGTCGAGATTGACGAAGATTTTGTAAAAGTAAAATGCAAAGGAGACAATGAAGAAATAAACGTTGTGCCGGTTGAATGGCAAAAAATGAAATATTCAATAGACGAGCAAACTAAAGAAATTTCGGAGACTATTGACGGAACTTTCACACAATATCCTCTTAAATTGGCTTGGGCAATTACAATTCATAAAAGTCAGGGCTTGACATTCGAAAAAGCAATTATTGATGCTGAGGATGCTTTTACACACGGACAGGTTTATGTTGCACTTAGTCGGCTAAAATCGTTTGATGGCTTGGTTTTGAGCACGCCATTTCAAAAACAAAGTGTAAAGCACAACCATATTGTAGAAAATTACACCAAAAATATTGAAGAAAACCAGCCGGACAAATCAAAACTTGAAAGCTCAAAAAAGGATTTTGAGAAGCATTTGATAACAGATCTTTTCAATTTTGAAAACTTACGGATTTTAATACTTTATTCTATTAAGCTTTTAAGGGAGCATTCTAATAGTTTGCAGGACAAGCCTTTAGATGTATTTCTCGAAGTGAGTAAAAATTTTGAAAGAGATGTATTAGATGTGTCTTTGAAATTCGGCAAACAATTAGATAATTTGTTTTTTCAATCAGCCAATTCCGAAAATGATGAAGTTTTGCAAGCAAGGATAAAAAAAGCCTCAACTTATTTCTCAGAAAAAATTTCACAAAATGTAACAGAAAGTCTTGGTGATTTTTCTATCGAAACAGATAATAAAGCAGTTAGGAAATTACTAAACGATGCTATAAATAAAGTGTCAGATGAGGCAAACTTGAAATTGGCTTGCTTTCAAAATTGCAAAAATGGATTTATTGTTAAAGATTTTTTGGAGGTTAGAGCCAAAGCAAAGCTCAATGAAAAGGTGCAAAAATCTAAAAATAAAAAAGCAAACAAAAAAATCAGCGAAGATATTGTGAATCCGGAGTTTTATAAGGAACTCGTAGCATGGAGAAATGCAAAAGTAGAAGAACTTGAGTGCGAATACTTTATGGTTTTGCACTTAAAAACTATGAGAGAATTGAGTGAACAATTGCCGGTTACCGCAAAATCTTTGAAAGCAATAAATGGATTCGGGAAGAAAAAGTTTGAAATGTTCGGTAAAGAACTTCTTGAATTGACTATTGCATATTGCAAAGAGAAAAATATTGAAATGGATTTTGCAGAGGAGACAGAAACTGAAAAGCCAAAAAAAGTGAAGACTCCTACCAGACAAATTAGTTTTGATTTGTGGAATGCCGGCAAAACTATCCAAGAAATTGCAAAAGTAAGAGGATATGTAGAATCTACAATTGAAGGTCATTTAGCAACTTTTGTTGCCAGTGGCGAAATCCCTATTGAAAAATTGATGAGTAGCGAAAAAACTAAACTTATATCCGATCATTTTAATAATCACGAAAACCAGTCATTAAATGATGCAAAATCTGCACTTGGAGATGATATAACTTATAGCGAACTGCGATTGGTTTTAGCTCATCTGGAATTTACTGGCAAAATTGGATAGTTTTTATTTATTGAATATGAATTCATTCTTAAATTAGATTAATGTTATCCCACAGATTTCGCGGATGTGATTGTTTATAAATTTGTGAATCTATGGCAAAATTGTATGCTAAAGTATAGGATTCACATTATAGAATTTTCTAAAAATTGAATTAAAAAATGAAGAAAGATATTTTTACAAAAAATCTGATTTTCCTATCGAGTGTAGATTCTACCAATAAAGCTGCCCAAGAAATATTAGAAAATGAAAATAGAAATGAAAATTTTGTCATAGTCTCAAACTATCAGACGGCTGGAAGAGGGCAGGGGAGGAATCATTGGGAAAGCGAAAATGGCAAAAACATAATTTTTAGTTTACTTGTTTTTCCCGATTTCCTCAAAGCTGAAAATCAGTTTTATTTGTTGAAAGCAGTTTCGCTTGGGCTGGTTGATTATCTATCAAAAATTGTAAAAAATATAAAAATTAAATGGACAAACGACATTTATGTTGAGGACAAAAAAATTGCCGGCATTTTAATCGAAAATTCAATACAAACAGATTATTTGAGTCATTCTATTATTGGAGTCGGGTTAAATTTAAATCAGCATAAATTCCATAGCAATGCTCCAAATCCTACTTCCTTAAATATTTTGACCGATAAAGAATTTGATATTAATATAGAAATTGAGAAACTATTAGAATCCCTTTCGTATAGATATTTTCAACTTAAGTGCAAAGAGTTTTCAAAATTAGACGATGATTATTTTAAATATTTGTATTTGAAAAATCAAGTTCGAAAATATAAATCTGATTCGGGAATCATTGAGGCTAAAATAGTTAGAGTGAATAAGTTGGGACAGCTTCTCTTGCAAAATAATGATGGTATTTCTGAGTTTAATTATGGCGAAATTGAGTTTCTCTTATGAGAGTATTTTCCGAAAATTGTAAAAACGAAATTTGCCAAAGATTCACAGATTAATAAATCACATTAGCGATAATTCACGATATCTGCGAGAAAAAATCAATGATTTTACGAATGGATTCATTTTCAATATATTTGAACTATTCTTTTATTCCATAGATTCACAGATTTTTTATCATATCTGCGATAATCTGCGAAATCTGCGGGACAATAAAAAAATAGTTTTAGCTGTTCAAAATCGAACATTCCTAAATTCGTTTCCGAACAAAAACAGAATTTATTCTCATAATAATTCGAGCTAAACGTCAATACTATAAGTAATTATATCAATTGGTATAGAAAATGTAATTTTGCAAGAAAATTTGAATTATGGAATTAAGGGCAATAAAGAAAAATAGAATTTCAACACTGAATATTATTTTACTAATATCATCAATTACAATTTATTTAGGAATAATTTATTTATTTGCATTTTATAAAATTAGTTTTTAGAATTTCTTGTTTCAAACAATATGATAAAGTTAGAAAATATAAGCAAGGTCTTCAGTACATATGAGATTGAAACTATTGCATTAAATAAAGTTTCATTTAAAGTAGATGAAAGTGAGTTTTTGGCAATTATGGGACCATCTGGCTGTGGAAAATCAACATTATTGAACATAATAGGATTGTTAGACAATCCGGATTCAGGCAATTATTCATTTTTAAGACAAGAAGTTTCTACATTATCGGAAAAAAGGCAAGCTCTTTTAAGAAAAGAGAATATTGGGTTTGTTTTTCAAAATTTCAATTTAATTGACGAACTAACAGTTTTTGAAAATGTTGAGCTACCATTGATTTATCTAAAACAAAAATCTTCGGTTCGCAAAAAGAAAGTGATGGAAATTCTCGAAAAGATGAAAATAATTCACAGAAGAAATCATTTCCCAATTCAGCTCTCAGGCGGACAACAACAGCGTGTAGCTGTGGCAAGAGCAATTGTTACTCAGCCAAAATTGATTTTAGCCGATGAGCCAACCGGAAATTTAGATTCATCGCATGGTGAGGAGCTTATGAATATTTTGTCAGATTTGAATAAAAACGGTTCTACAATAATAATTGTAACTCACTCGCAGCGCGATGCCGACTATTGTCAGAGAATTATAAGACTTTTCGATGGGAAAATAATTCATGAAAATGTTGTTCAAAACCAATAGCCAAAATGAAAGAGATAACAATTTTAATTCCTGATTTTGAAAAGCAAGAATATATTGAGATAGATGTGAAAGTTTCGGGAAGTTCTGTCATGAAATACCGTATTGAACCGGTGAATTGGTTGGAATCTGCATCACTAAGGCAAGATAGATTTTCAATTGTTAAAAATAAAATTGACGATTATGACAATGCCTGGGAATTAATCAAAATAGGAAGCCCAAAAGAAACTTCAGTCCCTTTAATTTTTCGACAGAAATCTTTTTAGCAATGCCTTAGTCGTTTTACAATCAGCTTTCATTTCTGTTGCTTACTCACGAGAAAAACCCCTATAAAAACTAAAATGGTTGACAAAATCTTTATAAAATCAAGAGAGTCTTTGCCTAAAATAATTGCAACAATTGCAGCTAAAATTGGCTGTGAATAAATGTAAATGCTTACAGTTGAGGAATTTAAAATCTTCAGACCATAAATATTTAACAAGTAAGCGAAAAAAGTAGTAAAAACTATTAGGTATAAAATTGATAAATAAATATTTATAGGGATTTCTGTCCAAACTATTTCTCCAAATTCTTTAAATCCAACCGGAATAATCACAAACGAACCAAATAGAAAAACCCATTTAATCACAGTAATCGGTTTATATTTCAGCATCAAAGGTTTTGCAATGACAAGATAAACTGCATAAGATGAAGCATTTACCAACATCATCAAATTGCCCAAAAATGTATTAGAGCTAAAACTTGCTTTGCCGCTGAATAAAATTAGAGTTAATGCACCGGCAGCACCAACAATAATTCCTAAGATTTTGAGGAATGTAATTTTTTCATTAATCAGAAAACTTGCAATAATCAACACTAATATTGGATTTACAGTCATTATAATTGATGCGTCTATAGGATTTGTATAATCTAATCCTTTCAGAAACATTAGTTGATTTATTGCCACACCAAAAAGTCCGCAAAGTGCTAAACGAAAAAAATCTTTCTTCTCAATTTTCTCATTTTTATAAAAAAAACTTAAAGTCCAAAACAGAAAAATTGCTCCAAAAACCCTTAGCATAGTTAGCCCGAATGGTTGGATATAGTCTGGCATTATGCCCTTTGCAATTGTGTAATTGACGCCGTAAATGAGGTTTGCTGAAAAAACTGCTATATGTGATTTTGTGCTTTCGATAGTTTTTTAATTTTTCTATGATGCTTAAACTTGAAATTCGATTTTAAAAGTTTAGCTATTAAGAATCAAGGTTTTATAGTATTTTAATACCAATAAATAATAAATAAGAAATCAATCACTCTTTATACCAGTCAGCGTAAAAAAGATAATTGTTTGCAATTTTTTCAATCATTTCTTTTGTTTGCCCCGGATCGACTGATTTTATTCTTTTTGCAGGAACACCGGCATAAATGCTACCGGGCTCAACAATGGTATTTGATAATACTAGTGAATTTGCTGCAATAATAGAGTTTTCTCCAATAATTGCATGATCTAAAATTGTTACGCCAATTCCTATTAGAACATTGTCTTTGACGGTAGCTCCGTGAATTGTAACATTATGGCCTACAGATACATTGTTGCCAATATTAACAGTTGATTTTTGATATAGAGTATGCAAAACCGTGCCATCTTGTATATTAACTTTATTTCCAATACGAATAGAATTTACGTCTCCACGCAAAACTGCACCGTACCAAACAGAGCAATCATCCCCCATTTCTACATCGCCAATAATTGTTGCATTTTCAGCAAAAAAACAATTTTTTCCAAACTTAGGTGTAAAACCCCGAACCGCTCTTATTAATGCCATTAGCTAATTTTTTTTGCAAAAATAGATTTTTTTCGGTTATTGGTTAATTTAATAGTTTTATTGACAATAAAAATATTGTGATTAAATTTGATAACTTATCTATTAAATCGAGCAAAATAGGTATCAATTTCTTGTCTCATTTCTACTCCAACTCGTTCAAAACAACCAAGTAAATCAACGTATGCCCCTTTACCTCCAAGGAAGTCCCAAAATTCTTCAGCAACTTTAAGTTCTTCCTCCAAATCTAGCATGCCAGCCATTGTCCAACGACTATAAGGTTTTGGTTCATATGGATTATATGGAATAGCTATTAGCGTATTTATTTTTGCATTTGCATTTTCTGATAAAACAGTTGCAGTCCACTCTAAAAGAGTTCTTTTAAATTCTTTAAATCCACCTTTGTTTGGTTTTGCTGTTTTAATATCGAACAAGTATATTTCATCATCTTCACTTTCAAGATAAATATCAACTCTTGTAGGTTTTACGGTTCGCATTTCGCCTTTTTGACATACTTTACGGATAATTTCTATTTCCTTATTCTTATCGGGTTTTTGATTAGCTGCGGTTAATTCATCCATAATTTTCTGAATTTCATATTGCGCTTTTTCACTTATTTGAGATCCAGATTTCATTTGAAGTTTTACAACTTTAAATCTGCTTGAAGCCAAAGAAGCTGCAACAGGTTCAAATATTGTAGTTCCAAAATTTGTATTCAACGAATGAATAAAAGAATATAGTGCAAGTCTATCTTTACCTAACAATCTTGTATGAAATGGCATTACTGCTGGTTCAGGATTATAGGTGTTGAATCTGTTTCTCAGACTATTTCTGATGGTGTCTTCAACTGATTTTATTTGTTCTATTGATAATGGCATAATATTAATTTGTAGCTATTTCTTTTGCACCTGTTGTTTTTAAAATAGCATCTTTTAAAATAAAACCCCAATCTTCAAAAGCATATTGAAGATATTTTTGAAGATCATTTAATTCTTCATCTGAAAGTTTTCTTCCGATTCTGTATTTTGCAGAAGATTGAGCATCTTCGACTGAAATTTGAAATAATGATTTTTCCTCCATAACTATTTTGCTTTTAAATGAAATATTATTTCAGCATATGCTGATTTATTTTTTTCTGTTCTATTTAAAACGGGTCTTTTATATTGGTTTACTATTTTCATTCCAGATTTTTCTGCAATAATTGAATACATATTATATTTGTCATTTGCTACAAGAAAAATATCGTAATTATCTTGTAAATATTTTTTTGAATTATTTAATACTTGTGCAATTCCTTCAATGTACGAATTTCTTGCTTCTTGTCCTTGACCTTTATATAGAGGTCCGATTTCTAATTCATCATTTCTTTTGAAACCAAACAAATCGTAGGCGTAGGCGTGTTGTTCGTGATAGTCAATCAAACCAACGTAGGGTGGACTTGAAAAAATACCTTTTATTTTTTGATTATTTACCAATTGAGCAAATTCAGAATTTTTAGTTTTAAGTTCTGAAAAAATATCAATATTTCTTGCATCACCTTGCAAGCAGACTTGATTTGTATTTGTTCGCAAGTTTTCAAATTCATAAAGTCGCTTCACAGTATCCTTACTATATCTTTCCCACCAAGAAAGTATTGAAAACAAGGGTTTACATATTTTCCCGTGTTTTCTACAATAATATGTTTTTGTTACAGGTTCTTTGAGTGTCGCTAAATCGGCGTGGGTTGTTGCTCTGCAAGACCTAATTGTTCTACTCAATATTATTGTTATTATCTTTTTTGTAGTATGATTTTTAACCTTTTTGAGTTCATTAAATGTAAAATCTATTTCCTCTTTTACGGGTTTGAGATACCATTTTTCAAGAAAATTACTAGTCCGGTTTTGTTTTAAATTCAGATTATATTTTTCTTGAAGTTTGTTGAAAGTTAGTGAAAATTCACTTTCTTTTTTTTGTGCATAATCTCTTTCTATTATTTCTTTCTTATTAACTTTTATTTTAAATTCAGGTGAAGGAAAATAAGTTTTATTGAAGATATTTAATTCTTCGAGTAATTCATTTTCAAATTGTGCATTATTATTTTGAGAAATAAAGCCTTTTAAAGCCTCAGTTATTTGTTCTATTTCATTATTCAAATCTTTATAATCAACTTCACTAACTTTAACATTTGCAATGAGTGAATTGAATGCTGAAATATCAATACCTATTGCGTGCATACCTAACTCACAGGCTTGCACCATTGTGGTTCCACTTCCAGAAAATGGGTCAAGAATAATATCTCCTTTATTAAAATATATTTCTTTTTTGAAATTATCAGTATGATTGTCAATAAAATATTCAACAAGTTGAGGTATAAATTTCCCTTTATATGGATGTAATCTATGAATATGTTTTGTCGTGTCCTTTTCTTTTAAATTATCGAAAGACAAAGCCCAGTTTAAATCATCACCAAGTTTTTCTCGCCAGTCGGTTTCTCTTTGGCCATTAAAACTTTTGTAATAATTTAATAAATCATATTTATTAACAGTAGTTGTTCTATTGTCTGCATATTTTTTTACTTTGCCGTATTGTATTAAATATGAAATATTCGAAGTTGTAACATTTTTATTTAGATGTTTACTTGCCCATAAGCTTGCTTCTTTTATGGATATTAGCTCTGTCATATATATTTAATTTAAATTACAAAAATATAATCATTTTCCATTGTTACCTAAATTATTTGTTTACATTTTTCATTTACTCAAATTTGCGAATTTATTTAAAATATGTAATCCAAATTTCAAATTACTAAAATGCAATAATATTTTTTTTCTGCGTCCTATAATATATGAGTGCTAAAAACGACATAAAAAATAGTTTTAGGAATTTCCTTAACAGTGAATACTATAAGCTTATTAATTATGTGAATAGTAGATTTAGCAATAATTACTTTAGTGCTGATGCCGAAGATATTGTTCAGGATGTTGCTATAAATATTTATTCTAAACTCGACATTAATGCACCAATTGAAAATCTTGCAGCTTATTTTTATAGGGCAATTAGAAATAAAATTATCGATTATCAGCGAAAACCAAATGTAAATACTTCAATCGAAAATTTTATCGACGAAAGAGATGAGAATTCTTTGTTGAGAAAGCTTGTTGATAGTTCTGACGAGGACGAACCAATAAGCCAAAATCCGGATTTACAGAAAAAATTGATTATTGCTATCGACAAATTGAAACCGGAAGAAAAGACAATTATCTATGAAGTGGAGTTTGAAGGAAAATCATTCGAGGAATTATCGATAATGTGGGAAGTACCAATCGGCACTTTGCTTTCGCGAAAGCACAGGGCTTTGGGGAAATTGCAAAAAATTATGAAAATGGAGAACGAAGCCTGAAATTTTAAATCTTGAGCTTAGCAAGTAGGTGATGGTTCTCATAAAAAAATGAAATTTGTTAAAATATTTATTAAATAATTAATTTGAAATGGAAAATTTAGAAAGTAAAAAGCGATGTAATATTACATTTAAGAAAGTAATTAAAACTACTGGTTTAGTTTTACTTGGAATAGTAGGAGCAAGTGCCTTTGCTCTGGCAATAGGTTATGGAGTCATGTTGCTATGGAATTGGTTGTTGCCCGATTTGTTTGGTTTTATTGAAATTACATTTTGGCAAGCTGTTGCAATAGTTGTTCTGGCTCGGTTAATTTTTGGAGGATTTAAACATCCTCACAAGGGTTCGCATCACGATACATTTATGAGCAGATTTCATAATAATAAATGTGAGCCAGCAAAAAGCAAAAACTATGACAAATGGGAGCATTACGATGAGTTTTGGAAAACTGAAGGCGAGAAAGCTTTTATGGATTTTGTTGAGCGTAAGAATTAAATTGACTTGCTTAAATCCTCATCAAAAAAGGGTGAGGATTTATCACTTTATAAGTAAATTTTAATGCCTTTTTCTAAAATAAAAAGAGATGCCAACTTTTAAGTAGGGCATAGGGATTTCTCCTATTATTTTTCCGCTTGAGCCATTAGAAAGGTTGTTTGTTTCAAAATATTCGATTAAGTATTGTTGAAACTGATAGCCTGCTTCAATACTAAAAGCCATATTTCTATTTGGAATAAATTTCATTAGCCCAATTCCTTCTCGTGCAAATATTCCGCCCATTTCGTTAAACATAATTCCCGGGAAAGAAGAATGAAACTCAAGCGAATAACCTACCGATGTGCTTGAATAGATTGAAAATAACCTGAAAGAAATATTTAAATGTGCTTTTAAGTTAAGCGGAACAAATACTGTGTTTTCATATTTGCTTGGATTTATTTCGAATCCTAAAGCTAAAAATTCGTAGAAATGACTTAAATATGTCATATTAAGTGAATATGCAATTCCTGTGTTTTCTGCAAAATTTGGTGTAGCAAAATTGCTACTACTCAACGAATAACCAAAGCCTCCTTCAATTGTAAATGAACGTTTTCCTTTTAATCTGTACTTTTCTTTTCTTTTCAATCTTTCGCAAATGTCTCTGAAAACTTCATTGGGTTTTATTGGTGTACGTTCCTTAATGTTATTTCTATTTCTGCCACTTTCAATTCTTCCCGGGGCTTTATCTATATGGTTTGTGCTACATTTGTTGAAATAGGCTTTGATACATAATTCCGGTGAAATTATTGTTTTGCTTGGTTTTGTTTGATAAATATTATTTATTGTATTGATGTCGGTGCAAAAACTGTATTCAATAGTTATATTTTTCTTTTCGTTTTTATTATCAATTTTTTGCTTTAAGCTGATATCAAACAAAAAATCTCTTTGTACATTATCAAATTCGCTAAAACCACCAATCCTACTTAAAAAGGTGAGACTTAGATTTTTATGGAATATTTGATGCAATTTCAGACCGAAAATAGTTTGATACGAAGTATTCTGATTTGAATGTATTAAAAATGGCTCAAAATAAATAGATTTGAATTTTCCAAAATAGCTTGCATGAATATTTTTACGAGGAAATAATACATTATTCCCACTTTCATAAAATGAGTTTTTTTGAAAAATGATATTATTTACTGCAAAACCTATATTAAATCTATATTCCTTTTTTGCGGGTTGTATGGTGAGAATTGTACCAAATTTCAAATCGAAATAACTCGGAAAAATGAATTCGCCAAGAGAGCTATTTTCATAATTTGGGATATCTTGATTAAAACCATATCCAGTCCATTGATTTTCAAAGTACAATGAGTTTTTATCAATGCGTTTTTGATTTAAACCAGTTCCTGCTCCAAAACTTAAAACTCCATTTTTTAAGCCAAAATGATAGGCGAAGCTCAAATTTTCTGAAAGTGTTGTCAGGTTTGCATCACCAGCTGCATCGTGTATTATTTGCCCGCCAATGCCAATCCAGTCCTGATCTATAAGTTTTGAATTATAGTTCTGACAATTGGGAATTTTTAAATCGCCCCACAAACTATTAGTATTATATGGTTCGCTGTTAGTTGGGTATCGCCACTGATTTCTATGCAATATACCTAATCTATTGTAATTTGAATATCCTGAAAATGCCACATTGTAAAATAATGGAGAATTGGTAATATTACTAAAATGTATATCCTGAGATTGTACTGAATCTAATATTAAGAAACATAGTATCACAGACAATATATATTTTATTGTTTTATCTAAGTAGAGTAACATTCCCATGTTTTTTTACTAATTCGCTTGAGTTTTTAAGTTTCACTACAAGAATATAGACATAAACTTCCGTTTCTTGATTTTTACCTTGATAGCTGCCATCCCAGCCCAGATTTATGTCGTTTGAGTGAAAAACTAACATTCCCCATCTATTGTATATTTTGAAATCGATTTTTTCTATGCCATGCCCCAAAACATTCAAAACATCGTTATTCCCATCTCCGTTTGGAGAAAATGCATTGGGTATATTTATGAGTGGACAAAAATCAATCAAAATACAAGTTTCTTCTGAAAAGCAATTTTTTGGAATTACTTCTAAACAATATTCTGAAATAGCGGCAGACGCAGAAATATATTGGCTTGTGTCGCCGGTTGACCATAAATACGTATAATAATCGGCATTTATACCTAAAACGATATTTTCACCTTCTTCTAAGCATGTATCATTTCCTAATTTAACTATTGGAAGTGGCTCTACAAATACAGCTATACTGGTCGTATCTATGCAATTGTTGGCATCAATTCCTGTAATAAGATAGTAGCTTGTATCGCTGGGCGATAGCGAAATTTGAGAGTTTAATGTACTGTCAATGAAGTTAATAGACTCAAAGATATATTTTTCGGCTCCGGTAAGTAATATTATAGTGGAATCATTTTCGCATATTTCTGATATTTTTGGAATTGCTGAAACTGTAGGATTTTCATAAACTATTACGTTTGTTATATAAGTTATAAATCCATTATTTATGCATTGTACAGGTCCATATGCAAAAAGTTCTAATTGGTAATTTCCTGAATCAAGATAAACATGTTCGGTTACATAATTGGTTGAAGCGGTATTATCCCCAAAATTCCATTCCCAACCTAAAGGAATATCTATTATAACATTTGAAAGATCTAATGTGTAGGGTTTACATCCACTGTTGTCGATAATTGAAAAATTTACGTTTGGAACAGAATATACATGAACACTATCGAAATGAGTTGAAATACCGCATTGGTTTTTTACTTCTAATTCTACAATAAAAATACTGTCAACAATGCCATCTAAAACATAAGGAATGTCGGGATGAATGTATTCTGCATTGCTCAAACTATCGTTACCAAAATCCCAGAAATATGTGCAATTATAACCAATTGAATTATTTGTAAAACCAACCATAAATGAATCGCAACCAAAAGCCGGCGATAATTCAAAATCTGCAAAAGGTGGCTCTATCACGTAAATTTCTTGTAGAGATGTATCTTCACAGCCAAATTGCGATGTTGCAAAAAGTTGAATGTCAAAATATCCGGTATCACTTATTATAATATCCGGTTCAAAATTAGAACTTGCGAGTGAATCATCAATCCACCACTCAAATTCTGATGCACCTTCAGACAAGTTATAGGCAGATTCAAGTACATTTATACAAATAATTGAATCAATTGAAAATAAGCTTGTTGGTTTTGGTTTCACTGAAATTATTAAACTATCTGTATTATCACATTTTGTTGTTGTATCGAAGTAGTAGTACTCCAAAGTATATTCTCCAACGCCAACAATTGCTGGATCAAAAATGCCTTCCAATGAATCTGTCAAACCAACTCCACTCCAAAAACCGCCAATAGGATTTTCCGACAAGTTTGTATCATTTTCGTAAATACAAATATTAAAACTTGAGTCTATGATTATTTCGGGTAAGGGATAAACTGTTACAAATATGCTATCGTAATTGTAACAATTTCCTACACCATAATGGAAAAATAAAGTAAAAATTCCGGTATCCGGCGGGAGAAAATACCAATCTCCATTTAAAGAATCTATTATTCCCTGACCAGTCCAATATGAAATTGAGTCTGGATTTCCAAACAATTGCAAAGGCTCGCTGTCTAAGCAAATTGCAGTGTCTATGCCTGCCTCGGCAATTGCCGGTTCAACTACATTCAGATAGATAGTGTCTTGATTTGTGCAGGATAGCAAATCTGTATAAGTGTAAATAATTTCAAAAGTTCCGGTTGAATCCGGCAAAAAATTTCCTGATAAAGAATCGATGCCAAAGCCTGTCCAGAAACCACCTGCCGGACTTCCAAAAAATTGGACTGAAATAGCTTGATTGCACAAACTGGTATCATTTCCTGCAAAAACGGAAGGAAGTTCTAAAACTGTGATTTGTAGGCTGTCAGAATTGCTACACCCCAAAGAATCCGTATAAAAATATTCGATTGTGTGTGTACCAACTCCTGCAATTGCAGGATTAAAAAATCCTTCTGAAATATTTGTAATTCCCGGACCTTGCCAATATCCTCCAAAAGGAAATTCGCTTAAATTCGTATCTGTCTGATTTACACAGATTGAGAAATTTGCATCAATAGAAATTTCGGGTAAGGGATAAACTGTTACAAATATACTATCGAAATTGTAACAATTTCCTACGCCATAATGGAAAAATAAAGTAAAAATTCCGGTATCCGGCGGGAGAAAATACCAATCTCCATTTAAAGAATCTATTATTCCCTGACCAGTCCAATATGAAATTGAGTCTGGATTTCCAAACAATTGCAAAGGCTCGCTGTCCAAACATATTGCAGTGTCAGCACCAGCCTCGGCAATTGCCGGCTCAACTACATTCAGATTGATAGTGTCTTGATTTGTGCAGGATAGCAAATCTGTATATGTGTAAATAATTTCAAAAGTCCCGGTTGAATCCGGCAAAAAATTTCCTGATAAAGAATCTATGCCAAAGCCTGTCCAGAAACCACCTGCCGGACTTCCAAAAAATTGCACCGAAATAGCTTGATTGCACAAACTGGTATCATTTCCTGCAAAAACGGAAGGAAGTTCTAAAACTGTGATTTGTAGGCTGTCAGAATTGTTACACCCCAAAGAATCCGTATAAAAATATTCGATTGTGTGTGTACCAACTCCTGCAATTTCAGGATTAAAAATTCCTTCGGAAATATTTGTTATTCCCGGACCTTGCCAATATCCACCAAAAGGAAATTCGTTTAAATTAGTATCTGTCTGATTTACACAGATTGGGAAATTTGCATCAATAGAAATTTCGGGCAAAGGAAAAACAGTTAAAGGAAAAGAGTCTATATCGGAGCAATTTGTTAAATTGGTAATTGTTACAAAATATGTGGAGTCCTGCTGAGGTGCAGCAAATATACTTTCGATAGATTCCCCGGTATTCCATTCAATAGTGTAAGATGTGTCAGAACTAATTAATAATGATAAAATTGATGTATCAAATTTACAAATATCTGTATCGCCAAATATTTCAATTGAAGGAAAAGGAAAAATTTCAAAACTTTGTTCCGATGTATCAATTCCACACATATTTTCAGCAATAATGCTTAAAGTGTATAAACCAACCTGATCGAATAATAGGGAAATATTCGCAGAGTTTGAGTTAGTGCCATCGGTGAAAATAAACCCGGAATTTGGAGCAATTTCCCATTGATATGAGTTAATGCTTGTGCCATTACTATCATATAGTGCATAGGTTTGAACCGAATAATTTCTGCAAGAATCTTCAATTGGAGGAAATTCAATTTCCGGTACTCCGAACACATCAATATAGAATGTAGTATCTTTAGTTTCACAACTATTTTGAACATAAAGTGTAACTTCAAAATTTGTATCGATAGTATTAAAAATAATAGTAGGGCTTTGTGAAGTATCAGAAAATGGAGTAGAAAAAGTATAGCCTGTGGAAGGAGAAATGTCCCAAAAAAATGAAAGTCCTTCACCTGTTGAATTATTTGAAAAATTCACTGTGAGAGGAGAGCAACCATTAGTTGTATCAAGCGATGCGATTAAATCCGGAGCTTCAATAATAGTTATTAACTTTGAAATTGAATCTTTTCCGCATTTTGTATTCTGCATTATCAGCGAAACCTCATATACTCCGGCTGAATCAAAAACTAATTCCAATTCGTTTGATCCCCACAAATTGGGATTATTCATGTAGCCAGGTGTATTGTATAAAAATTCGTTTCCTAATGAGCCAGGTGGTAAAAGTGTCCAACCGTTTTCCGGTACTATAAACCATTTCACAGCTGCAACGCTATCGCAATTATATACACTGTTGAAAAAGTCCCAACTAACTTCATTTCCGAGGGCAGAAGAATTTGAAACAACAACAGTATCGTCAAAAACACAAGCTGTATCTTGCGAAAATTCAAAATCGGCGGTTGGTTGTTCCGAAAGTCTAATTGAATTAATAACTCCATTGGTTATTCCACATTGATTTTGTGCTTGAAAATAAACAGAAAATTCATTGTCAGGATAACCACATGATGAGTTTAAAAATTCGTAAAAAATTGTATCCGGTGGAGGATAAGAATACTCAATAGTCGTGTCAATATCTGTGAAAAAAAATGTATAAACTGAACCAGTATCATTTCCATAATCAATAGGGAAAAAATATGTTTGAGGAACACATTCGAGGGCTGTACCTCCCGGATTTGTTAATCCAATTGAGGGATTAGCTCCAATAAATCCATCGTAAACTTCTGTTGAATAACAACCAAAACTATTTGAAACAGTTAGTGTAATAACAATATTTCCCATTATATTGTATTCGTGAGTTTCAGTTGTCCAATTAGTTGTGCTGAAGAAATCAGGTGTCCCATCTCCCCAATTTATTGTGTATTCGGTATTTGTACTTGTAGTGGTAGAACTATTAAATACTTCAAAAACAATACTTCCCATAGTATCACATTGCACGAATGGCGATATCGAACTAATATCGGTAAGTTCTGCATGCGGTGCCGGTAATATGCTTATTGTTTCTGTATAATTATCGGCAGGACAGATGTCGTTTGAAACCGATAGATTAATTGTGAATACTTGAGGACCATTACTAATATTTGTATAAATATGTGTAGGATTTTCAAGGTTTGATGAACTATTATCTCCAAAATTCCAAATGCTTGTTGAGTGGCCTGTTGAATTATTCGTGAAATTTATTGTATTTCCTGAACAAGTATTATTTGGAGAGAAAGAAAAGTCGGCATTAGGGTTTGGGAAAATAGTAACCGGAGCACTAGCATTATCAGCAGGACAAAATCCATTGGAAACAGTTAATATTACAGTGAATGATTCAACATTATTTCCTCCAATGAAATAGGTGTATGACAGGCTTTGAAATGGTGAAGTTACACTATTTCCAAAATCCCATAAACTTGAGGTATATCCTGTTGATGTATTTGTGAAAATTATTGGAGCTCCGGTACACACGCTGTCGTTGCTTAAAGTAAAACTTGCTGAAACTGTTGGCAAGACATGTATGTTTTGAACATAGCTATCTTGTGTTTGACAGAAATTTTCAGTAACTATTAAAGTTACAGGATAAGCAACTACAAAATTAGTGATACTTTGGTAAGTATGGTTAGGATTGTCAATTGTTGAAGTGCTATTATCCCCAAAATTCCAATTGCTTGACGAAAAGTTTGAGGAAGTATTGATGAAATTGACTTGTGTACCAGCACAAGCACTGTCGGGCGAAAAACTAAATGATGCTATTGCCGGTTCAATAACAAAGATAAATATTGAGGCATACAAAGTTGTGTCTGGACTATAAACTGTCAAATCGTAATTGCTATTTGAAGTTGGGTTTACAACTATTGATGTTGAATCATATTGTAATATATTTGTGCCATTCCAATCAATAGAATCAACTATTACACTTGCATTTAAAACAGGAACTATAGCCAACATATTTCCCTGGCAAAGAGAATCCGATGAAGATAAACTAATAAGAGATTGTGAATCAGCCTGTTTAATAATATTAAAAAACAATATTAATATAAAAATAATTTTAATCTTCTTCACAAGCCCGGACCTATTGATTCGCTTTAAATAATACTCAATTAATTAATCAAAATAAAACATATTTTTTTTATACACCAAATTAATTTTTAAAATGAAATAAATGCTTACTGGACTTAAATTTAATAATAAATGCTTAAAATGGCTGATAGGCAAAAGCTCACTCAAACCGAATAGCCTTAGCCGGGCTTATTTTTGTAATAATTATTGTAGGAAGTATCAACATAGAAACTGTTATAATCAATGTCCCAAGATTTATTAGTAAAATATGTATTATACTGAAATTTATTGGAACTACAGAAATATAATATGTTGAAGGATCAAGGGTTACAAGTCCAAAGTATTTTTGCAGAAGGCATAGCGAAATTCCAGCAAAATTTCCCCAAAAAAGCCCTTTCCCAATTAAGAAGGAAGCGTGATATAGAAACAATTTGCGAATACTCCAGTTTTCTGTTCCAAGTGCTTTTAAAATACCTATCATATTTATGCGCTCCAGAATGATTATAAATAGTCCTGAAATCATATTAAAACCTGCAACGATAACCATTAAAATTAAAATCACAATTGTGTTAGTATCAAATAGTTCTATCCAATACAAAGACTGTGGATATAGTTGTTTAACAGTACTAGTTTTTAGTAATGAACTTTTTTTGTCAAAATTAAATTCCGTTAGCTCTTCTACTTTTTCACTCAGATAGTCAAGTTTGTCATAATTATCAATAAAAATTTCAAAGCCACTAATTTGGTTTTCTTCCCAATCGTTCAATTTCTGGATATGACCAATATCAACTAAAATTAGTTTGCTAAATTCTTCTATTTCAATTTCAAAAATTCCAGAAATGGTAAATCTTCTCATTCGGGGAGGTTGCTGAATAAAGTAACAAGTAATTTTATCGCCAACTTTCAAGCTTAAAGACAAAGCTATCTTTTTTGAAATTAAGGTGAAATTGCTTTTAACCGTATCAATTAGGGCAAACTTTTCGCCTTCAACTATGTTTTTATCAATAAAACTCCAGTCAAAATCTTTCCCAATTCCTTTCAACATCACGCCTTCGAAGTTGTCTTCGGTTTTTATTATTCCAACTTTTGTCGCAAATATCTGAATGTGTTCAATTCCATCAATTTCAGTAATTGAAGGATAAAAATCTTGTTCTTTCGATATTGGTATTGTTTGTAAGGAATTGTTCGAATCGTAATTTGTAATTATAATATGCGAGCCAAAACCCGTAATTTTTGCTTTAATTTCTTTTTTATAACCTGTTACAATTGCAATAGTAAGAATCATTACCGATAGCCCAAGAACGATACCGATAATGGCAATATTTGTCATAGGCTTAGATATTTTCCCTTCACCTTTGCCGCCATAAATTCTTTTTGCAATAAATAATTCAGTATTCAATATGTTTGTTTTAATTTGTACAAAAATAATATTTATTGTTTGATATAAATACTTAAATCATGAAAATAAGATTGGTGTTAGTTTGTATGACTTTTTTATTCAGTACAAGCAATTTGCTTTCGCAAAACTTTGTAAAAGTTGGAGCCGAACAAACTGAAGAATATTTACCATTATTGAAAAATAAGAGAGTTGCTGTATTGGCAAACCAAAGTTCGCTAATTCATAAAACACACATGGTAGATAGTTTGCTTTCTCTCAATATTTCTGTAGAAAAAATATTTTGTCCTGAGCATGGTTTTCGTGGAGAAACAGAAGCCGGTAAACAAATTCAAAATTACATAGATAAAAAGACTAAGTTGCCTGTAGTTTCACTATATGGGAAAAATAAAAAACCACAATCTGAAGACTTGAAAAATATTGATATTTTCGTTTTTGATATTCAGGATGTTGGAGTTAGATTTTATACATATATCTCAACTTTGCATTATGTTATGGAGGCTTGTGCCGAAAACGACATTAAACTTATAGTATTCGATCGTCCCAATCCGAATGGTTTTTATGTAGATGGACCTGTTTTGAAAACAAAATTTTCTTCCTTTGTTGGAATGCATACTGTGCCTGTTGTTCATGGTCTTACGATTGGTGAATATGCAAAAATGATAATTGGAGAAAATTGGCTTAGCAACAACAAGAATTGCGAATTGCAAGTAATTATGTGTCAAAATTATTCTCATGAAACTTTGTATGAATTACCTGTGAATCCTTCCCCAAATCTGCCAAATATGGAATCGGTTTATTTGTATCCATCCTTATGTTTTTTCGAAGGAACAGCCATGAGTATAGGTCGTGGGACAGAAAAACCGTTTCAAATTCTCGGACATCCAGATTGGCAAATTGGTGATTTTTATTTTACGCCAAAAAGTTTGCAAGGAATTTGCGAAAATCCAAAATTTCTGAATCAAAAATGCCGTGGAATAGAGCTTTCAAAAAAAGATTCTGAAAGAATTTTAGAAAATCCATTAATAAATATTAAGTATCTTTGCGATGCTTACCTCATATTCGAAGAAAAGGATAAGTTTTTTAATGATTTTTTTATAAAACTTGCCGGAACACCAGAACTTCAAAAGCAAATTACTGAAGGTAAAACAGCTGATGAAATAAAAAAATCATGGAAAAAAGGTTTAAAGAAATTCAAAAAAATCAGAGTAAAATATTTGCTGTATGAAGATTTTGAATAAGATTCAATTTTGAATTTAATAAGAACCACTAAATCAAAATAACAAATATTTAATAAAAATAACCAAAAGTAAATGGATGTAGAAATAATAACAATTGGCGACGAACTCTTAATTGGACAGGTCGTAGATACAAATTCTGCATGGATGGCTGAACATTTAAATATGAATGGTTTAAATGTCTATCAGATTACTTCAATTTCAGATAATAGAAATCATATTTTTGATGCCATCGACACGGCTTTAGAAAGAGCAGAAATTATTTTATTAACTGGAGGTTTGGGACCAACAAAAGATGATATTACCAAAAATACTTTATGCGAATATTTTGATACTCATCTGATTATGAATGATGATGTTTTAGCTAAAATTAAGAAGTTTTTGTCGTCAAGAAAATCTGCATTAAATGAACTTAACAGACAACAGGCTTTAGTTCCGGAAAATTGTAAAATTATTCAAAATGAAAACGGAACAGCACCAGCACTGTGGTTCGAGAAAAATAATAAGGTAATTGTTTCGATGCCTGGTGTCCCATTCGAAATGAAACAAATAATGTCCGACAAAATTATACCTGCACTAAAAAATAGGTTCAAAACAAAAAATATTATTCACAAAACTGTTTTGGTTGCTGGATTGTTCGAGGCTCAATTGGCTGAAATTCTTCATGATTGGGAAGAACAATTACCTGCAAATTTGAAATTGGCTTATTTGCCAAGTCCGGGAAGGATCAGGTTAAGATTTAGTATTGTTGGTGAAAATCGCGAAGATTTATTGAAAATTATTGATAATGAGATAATAAAATTGAAGGCAATTATTCCAGATTCTGTTTTTGGATTTGAAGAAGATACATTGGAAAAAGTTGTTGGCGATTTACTGAAAAAGAAGAAACTTAGCCTTTCAACGGCTGAGAGTTGTACTGGTGGAAATATTGCTCATCTACTTACTTCTGTAGCTGGAAGTTCGGAGTATTTTGTAGGCTCGGTTGTGGCATATTCGAACAACATTAAAGAAAATATTTTGAAAGTAAGTAGAAAGAAAATTGAAAAGTATGGAGCTGTAAGTCAGGAAGTTGTTGAAGAAATGGCTGTTGGGATTAGAAAATTATTTGATACTGATTATGCAATTGCAACTTCAGGAGTTGCCGGACCGGGTGGAGGAACAGAGGAAAAACCGGTTGGGACTGTTTGGATAGCCATTTCTGAAGGGAATAGAACCATCTCGAAAAAGTATCTTTTTGGGAAAAATAGAGAACGAAATATTAGCAAAACATCCTCAACTGCCCTGAATTTATTACGAAATATGCTTTTGAAGCGAATTGAAACTTAAAGATTTATTGGAACATATAAAAATGCAAATTTCTTCGTTGTTTCAAAATTTTAAAATCCTCATTTACAATGGTAAACTGCGGTCTTAAAATTTCTTACGCCTTGAAATTTGCTATTTTTAGAAGTCCCCTTATATTTCAAAAGCTATTTTACTTAATCAAAATTTCAAGACATAAATAGCAATTTGGAATTTATGACAATGACAATTTTAACTTTAATATAAACATTCAGTTTGAGATTGTTATTAGCGGTAACTATTCGATAAAATATTTTCTTATGATTATCATTTTTAAAGCCTATTTTGCATATAATCAGTTCAAATTCAGAGAGTTCATATGCTTAGCAATGAATAGTAAAATTTCTGTAAAAATATTTGTATAATTTATTAATAAACACGTTCTTTGCAAACTATTTTGAAAAAGTGAATTAGTCTTGAATTTGAGTATTAAAGATAAAGAAAATGTCAAGAGTTTGTGAAATAACAGGAAAGAAAGTGATGGTTGGGAACAATGTTTCTCACTCAAACAAAAGAACTAGAAGGAAGTTTTATCCAAATCTTTTTATTAAAAGATTCTTTTTGGTAGAAGAAAATAGATGGGTAAGTATAAAAGTATCTGCTTCAGGGATTAGGTTAATCGACAAAAAAGGATTAAAAACTGCATTAGAGGAAGCCAAAGAGAAAGGTTTTATTAAAAATTATTAAGAAAAAGAAAATTTGCCATGGCAAGAAAAGGAAACAGAGTTCAAGTAATTTTAGAATGTACCGAGCATAAAGAAAGTGGTATGCCCGGAACTTCAAGATATATCAGTACAAAAAATAAGAAAAACACTCCTGAAAGATTGGAAACGAAAAAATACAATCCAATTTTGAAGAAAGTTACTGTACATAAAGAAATTAAATAAAACAATAGATTATGGCTAAGAAAGTTGTTGCAACACTACAAACAGGAACTGGTAAAGATTTTGCACGAGTGATAAAAATGGTAAAATCAGAAAAATCCGGTGCCTACTTATTTAAAGAAAAAATTGTTCATAACGATAATGTGAAAACATTTTTTGCTGAAAAATAGATTTTAACTTTTCAGAAGTTTAGGAAACTGTTAACTCATTATCATTGCTTGCAGAAGCGAGCTTAACCGATATAAAATGAATAGAATTGAAAGCCATTTGGTTTTTTTGATTCTATTTTTTTTTGACTTTTTTTGTCTTTCTCACCAATTAGCGAAGACGCAAAGAAATTTCAACTTATAAAATCTTTGCGTCTCTTTATCTTTGCGAGTATATGATATTATTTTTTACTCAAAGTCCCCAATCTTACGAACAATCTGCTCACCAATACCAATTGTATATCCTTCCGAAAGGAATATTATTTGAGATTTTTTGTTTAGAAGAATTACCACTGGATAACTCCTTGTAACATTTGTTTCAAGCATTGCCGAAATTTCATTTAAAAGTTGGCTGTTTTTGTCAAGGCAAATTGTTGGTGCATCAAATGCCTCTCCTAATAAGCCTTTAGCCATCTCAGTATCTTTTTCATTTGTTATTATATTTACAATCTGACAGCCTTGAGTTTGAAACTTGTTTTTTAGTTTGGAAATATCTTTGATAATATGTTTTGTAGGTTCTTTGTCGGGCTCCAGCCAAAGCAAAAGACTTGCATTTTCAGCAGATCCTAATAGAGAAATTTTTTCAGTCAAATTGTCGGCAATAGGTAGTTTTAAATCATCAAATTTATGCTGAAATAGCGCTTTTGCAGTTTGGCTATCTTCACGCAATTTCAGCTCAAACTCTGTGGTTTTACCTCCTTCAACATCAAAATATGAAATTTCGCACAGAACTTTTCCCTGGTCAATCCGATTTCCGCTTACAATTCTATAACTTCCAACTTCTAAATCTAATGTTACCGGAAATGTTTTCACCAAATCGCTGAATTCGTAATCGAGGGTTTTGTAAACACTTTTCTCTAATTTTCCTATTGTATAATGAATGTAATATTCAGGCGTTTGTATTGGATTTTCGTCTGAATTATTTATTATCAAAAATCCTTTAGGCGAATTGCTCTTTACGGTTTTTTCAAAACTTGCATTTATCCATCTTCCGTTTGAAAAATATTGCGGGATACGAGTTGCTGGTTCTAAACGTGCAGCAATTCCTTTGCTTCGACATACAGCCACGAAAAAAATATCTCTCGAAAGAGAATTGGTAATCCTTAGATTATAAACGCCCATTGGTGTGATGGAAACTCTATAGTAGTTAGATTTTTCGTCAATTTTTATATTCTGTTTTACCCAGTTGATAATATTATTAGGATTTAAAAACTCATTGTTTTTAAATTCATTTTGAAAGAAAGATTTGTATTGTGTAATAAGTTCAAAATTTATTCTTGGCGATAGAATATACTTAAAAAAAATATCATCTTTCACTTTTTGTTCGCCCGAAAAAAGCAAATGATCTATAAGTATCTCTGCCTTTGTGTCGCGCAAATCTTTTTTCGAAATATTGGCAAGGAGAGGAATTATCAGTTCCTTATTTTCCTTCGATTTAATAAATTCCAATATTTCCTTCCAGTTTCCTTCACTAAGATCGAGAAAATGCCAGGTTTTTTCGGGATTGATATTTACAGATTTTGCAAACTCATATGCTTGAGCAGAATCTATGAACGTCTCCATATATGCAGTTCTAATTTTGTCTTCCTCTTTTAGTTTTCTTGCATTTTCTTCTTTTCCCTTAGTGGAAACTGATTTTGGAACTTTTTTAATTGGTGGAGTCAAATCGAATTGTTCAACTTTTGATAGTACAGGAGTTTCTTCCAAAATAATTAGCACAGTATCAGTTTCTTCAATAGTTATTTTTTTGTATGCAAATTTGTTGTCAAAACTGCACCATATCATCAAATCTCCAAAGCCAGTAAGTAAAGAAGCAATTCCGTCATCATTGCTCATTTTTGAAGCTATTGAGTAGAACTCGGCATAATTATATAGTCCAAAATCAACTTTTGCGTTTGCAAGTGGTTTGCTGTCTTTTCCCGAAATTGTTTGTACATATATTGTTTTTGTAGGTGCATAATTGGCAAGCAAATTAATTCGTGTATAAAGTTCTTCTTTCAAAATTATTTCCTCTGGTCCGTCATATTTTCCAAAAACGTTTGTATTAACCAGCATTGCTCTGAGAGCCGGACCTGCAAACCAGCCTATATTCAAATCGGCTTCAGGCTCGCAAGCACCCAAAAAATACCATTTATTATCTACCCAAACTTCTACCCAAGCATGATTGTCGTCGCAATGTGCCCAGCGCGGAGTGTAGCACTGGCGTGCAGGAATTCCTGCTGCTCGCATGGCAGTAACCGTAAATGTTGATTCTTCGCCACAACGACCCCATGATGTGCAAACTGTACTTAATGGTGCACTGGTTCTCATATCTGAGCCTTTATACGAAACTTTTTCGTGGCACCAGTGATTTACTTCCAATGCCGCTTCTTTCATCGAAAGGTGTTTTATGCGTTCTTTCAACTCATTGAAAAATACAATTCTGGCCGTGTCGAGATTTTCATTATTGATTCTATAAGGTAAAACAAAGTGCCTGAAAATATTTTCAGGAATTGTTTTGCCCCAGCTAAAAGTATCTTTTGTCATCAAGGCAACTTCGACATTTTGCAAGAAAAACTCACCATCGTAATCGGCCAAATCGCTCAGTGGCATATATGCAAACAAAAACTGTAAAGCCTCCTTTTTTTCAAGAGAAATATCGGAATTTAACACAGCGAACAATTTATTTGCTCTGTTATTTGCCTTTTTTTTCTGCTTTTCGAACTGTTCTACAACTTGGGCTCTGTATATTTCGTCAGATATGAAATGTTTTTCCTGTTTTTTGCACGAATAACTTGCAACAATCAAAATTATTAGTGTAGTTTTTAAAATTCGTTTCATTTTCTATATAATTATATTTTTTATTTGAACTATTGAGTGAATGTTATAAAATCGTCAGGAGAAATTATTTTTGTGAAAGCATCGGGGTATAGATTTGTAAAAGCACGACTAATGTAGTTCTTTTTCGTTTTGCTCCATTTTATTTCATATGCCGAAAGTTTATCGTGATGCGATTCAACATAATCAACTTCACTTTGATTATAGTTTCTCCAAAAAAAGCTTCGTATTGAAGGCCTTGTCCAAACATTCATTTTCATCCGTTCGCCAATCATGAAGTTTTCGAAAAGTTGCCCAATGTCATTTCTTTGCGAAATATCCCTGTAATCATCTAAAATCGAATTTCTAATCCCGTTGTCCCAAAACAAAATTTTACTCATTTTGCTCACCTCTTTTCGAGAGTTCGTACTGTAAGATTTTAGCTGATAAATCACAAACGATTTTTCTAACAAGTCGATATAGTTTTCGACAGTTTCCGATTTTGTTTTTAACTGATTAGCCAGTTCATTCACCGAAACTTCAGAACAAACTTGGTATGCCAGAAGTTTTAGCAATTTATCGAGCAATTCGGGTTTTCGAATATTTTTCCAAATCAAAACATCTTTATACAAATATTGTTGCGACAAATTTTTTAGCATTATTTCTGCCAGCTCACGTTTCACACAAATTTCAGGATAGTTACCATAAATAAGGTGAAACGCCAACTCCTGCTCTATTTCGAATTGTGATTTTCCTTGATATATTTCAGATAGGCTAAAAGGGTACAGATAAAAAAGAAAGTGTCGCCCTGTCATTGGCTCAAAAATTTTATCCGAAATTTCCAAAGCTGACGAACCGGTTGCTATAAATTGCACATCCTCGAAATTGTCAACCATTAGTTTTAGCAACAATCCGGCATTCTGAATTCTCTGAATTTCATCAATTATAACAATTTTGTGATTGCCAATGACATTGGAAATATCAGTAATAGTAGGGTTTAAAAGGCGTTGGCGAACCGAAATTATATCGGCATTTAACCAAAGCGTATTTTCAAAATCGGAACTTAGATGTTGAAGCATGGTTGTTTTCCCGACCTGCCTGGCTCCTATTATCACAAGTGCTTTTCCTTTGAAAAGCAAAGATTTTAATTGTTGTTCTATTTTCCTTTTCAAATTTTTCATTTTGCAAATATAAGGAAAATTTTACGAACTGGAAATATTAGTGGTTATTTTTCCAGTTCGCTGGAAATATTAGTGGTTATTTTTCCAGTTCGCTGGAAATATTAGTAGTTATTTTTCCAGTTCGCTGGAAATATTAGTAGTTATTTTTCCAGTTCGTTTTGCAAATGATAGCAATTAAAATTGTAGTGAAACCCAAAATGACATTTATACAACTGCTATTCAGACATTTATATTTACATTAGTTTTCCCAAACTAATGCACTCGCACCTAAAATAGCAGCATTCTGGTCAGGAATACCAGAAGGCAAAATCTGAACTTTATTTTTAAAAATATTCAACAAATTTTCTTCTAAATATATTTTTGTTGGTTTAATAATCAGTTCACCGGATTTTGCTAATCCTCCGAATAGAAAAATTGCTTTAGGGCTTAGAGTTGCAACCGCATTTGCCAAAGCAAATCCAAGAATTTTTCCTGTAAACTCAAAAGCTTCAAGAGCCATTTTATCAGACCTGTTGGCTGCCTCAGCAATTAGTTTTGAGGTAATTTTTTCCGGTACAAAATTTCTTAACTCGCTTGCTTCATCAGATTTTTTAAGCAATTCAAGCACTGTTTTTAGAATTCCCGTGGCCGAAGCATAAGTTTCTAAGCATCCTAATCTGCCACAGCCACAGGTTCTACCTTCCGGATTTATGACAGTATGTCCAATCTCGCCGGCAAAACCATCGTGTCCGTAAACAACTTTTCCATCAACTACAATTCCGCTTCCCAAACCGGTGCCAAGTGTTATCACAATAAAATCGTTCATGTTTTTTGCTCCACCATAAATCATCTCACCCATAGCTGCTGCATTGGCATCGTTGGTGAGGAAAAC
>Ga0209361_1000501_pt1 | contig 35308 bp, 25 predicted proteins | sample SaaInlV_200m_DNA_3_FD_184657 | JGI IMG/M metagenome (GOLD analysis project Ga0209361, IMG submission 184657) | Marine microbial communities from expanding oxygen minimum zones in the Saanich Inlet - SI037_S4LV_200m_DNA (SPAdes) (version 2) | ecosystem: Environmental > Aquatic > Marine >... | reverse complement strand
TGACCAGCTTTGTTTTACGATCTCATTTGATGTCGTCCACCCATTCTGGGTTGACCAAAATAGTGGACGATTTGCTCCGGAATTAGTGGACGGCATGCTCCGGATTTAGTGGACGGCATGCTCCGGAATCAGTGGACGACATGCTCCGGATTTTGCACCTTTTTATTGAAACGCATAACGCCCCGCATCAGCGGCAAATTACAATCACTAGCGCAGAAATTTGTCCGACTGCATGCATTTGTTATGTTGCAGATTTTGTTCGTAAATATTTAACGATAACTTCCCAGTTTTTAAATTCGTCTGATCCGAAAAGGACTAATTCTCCCTGAAATTTATCTGCGCCATTTTTAGTCCTATCATCAACTAGATAGTCCCCACTGTTCAAGTTCTTATGGTGAGAAAGAATTAACCGCTTGTGCGCAGTTTTTCCGATATGTTGCTTAACCCAAAGTAATTTATCTGACCAAGCTGACGGGTTCTCCCAAGGTGAGGTTGATAAAATATATGTATCAAATGTTTGACTAAGCTCTTTGAAAGCATCGATCGCTCCAGGCATCGGAATCATTAGAGAAAAAATACCTGGGATTTCGTCCCGATTGTGTTCATATCCTTTAAGAGTGTCTTCATCAAAGTGAGAAAATGCGGAAGGAAAGTCGACCAAGACGTTATCCATGTCAATGTAGAGAATTTTCTTCATATCTAGATCAGTCCTTCTGCAACATAAAATGAGTTTTTGTCCAATGGGGTATGACGCATCACAGGCGAGAGGAACATGCCTTGAGAAACGGAATGTGGATGAGGGTTCGAGAACAGAAGCATAACCTGAAGCCTTTTTGGGGATGCAGCAGGAATCAATCGCTCAGAAGTAAAAGTAACACTTCTTTCCAAAGCATTGAACGTAATTAGATCTGGGTATTTCCAATATTTTTTCAATACGCTTTTTGCGCGTTCCATAATGCTTTTATATGCTTCATCTAACAGATAAGTTCTCTGGGAATTTATATTCGACAATTTATTCCTCTTTGGTTTTGGCATAAAACACACAAGATTGAACAATACTATCCCTAACGATTTATTGAGCAGACCCAGCGGCTCTTGCTCTCAGAGCATCCTAATACCCGATTCTAGCTGAGCAAAACGCGCCGCTTTCCTTCCCGCCACAGGCGGGTCAACTACAACTTGGGTTACACTGCGTTTCTAATTTTTGCTTCAAAGATATCGAATTCACTTTGCGTAAATCCTTCTTTATAAAGGCCATTGACTAACCACAAACCACTTTTGCGAATTTTATCTTTGGGCGATTCCAATCCAAACCAATTCAGTGAAGGTTTACATTCAAGACACCAAGATACTGTAGAGATTATTTTGGTTTCTATTTCCAACCGTTGCTTTTTATCATCTACTTGAAAAACAATAAACGAAAATGCTTTTTGAATATATTTTGTTACTTCTTTCTCAATATTTCTTTTTTTATCAACATTCACTAAATGCCCAAACTGCTCTTTAGATTTGCGAGTTGTTAAATCCCAATTCCATTGCTCAAGAAAAGGATCATCATGTTTATTTAAGATTGCTCTGCCAATGTTTTTCCTAAAAATGCTACGATCTTTATTTTCAGTTATAAAATGTTGCTTAAGCCTAGAGCGCAATTGATTTTCCCCAGTATGCGTACCCACCCTAACTATTCTATCGCTTGTATGTGCTGTTTCCCCATCTTCAAACAAAATGTAGACTCCATTTTGGGGGATTTTATCTTTCTCAAATGGAAAGCGGAATCTTGGCAAACTATGAAATACGATATGTAATCGTTCGCAAATATCACTCATTTGCAATCTTCCGTTTTAAATATTGCAATTGCTTCCCAATCGTTAATCCTTGCATGGGGATTTCATAGGATGTTAGTTGAGGAATTAAATACTGACGATATTTCTGTCCAGCCAGAATAATAAAGTGATCTCTTTGTAAATCACAATACTCGCTAATCTGTTCAAGAACTTTATCAGCCCAAACTTTTCTCTCTTTTACGGGCATGGTGTTTAACGTCACATCATAGGGTTCAATTTTTTCATAAATACCTACCAACCCATATTTAGCAGACAAAATATATATCTCCGATGGAGTCAGTTTCTGTGCATATTGCAAATTCATACGGAAGAGTGGGCTAATATACAAATCTTTAGCTTGAGCTTTATATGAAAGTTTTTTACTTACACAAGATATAAGAACGATTGTTTTCATTATGATCACTTTTTTGCGGGCTAAGGATTTATTCACCTGTCTACCGGCGCTGGCTATTTGATATTTTTTAACATGATTCATTTCTTGTAATCTCAAACCTGACCTGCCGTTTTGGTTCTCAATTATTGTAATTCAGAAATTCAGATCACGAAATCGCACTGCGTACACACCTGCCACAGGCAGGTCAGGTGCAATTTGGGTTGGGCAGCGACAACATCCAACATCCAAGCATTCATAGTAAATTATTGCTAGAAATACATTTCATATTCGTTGATTTTTCTAAACAATCTCTCAGTTAGGTAATTGCTCGCTTCACTCAGGATTTTATGGATTTCTAATGCTTCGAGTTGATAACATTTTTTCTTCTTCATATCCCAATAATGTGGTGGCGGAGCCAAATTTGTTATTCGATCCGCAAGCTTTACCATCCATACTTCTTTAGGCTGTTTTTGTATTCTCTCTAAACTATCGTTCATCTGAAATTCTTTTTTTAGAGACTCATTTTTTGTCAAAGCTAAAACGCCATCTGCAACTTTTATACCAAATTCTTCCTTCACTTGTTCGTATGTGGCTTCAGTATCTTCAATTACATCATGGAGCAATGCACATTGGATTGCTAAGTCGCCGTTAACTTCTTTGTCATGAGCTAAACATACAATAATTTCCATACACACAAAACTTACATGCATGATATATGGCAAATTTGTTCCTGGAAACACTTGACCATTATGAGCTTCGGCAGAAAATCGATATGCCTTCGTATATATTTCTTGACTCCAATTTATTGTCATAAATCATCTTTCCTATTCATCATTCCCTAAGTAATCGCTGCCTAACGGGTAATAAGCGGGATTGGTGTTTTTGGCTCCGAAAACTACTTTTGCCCAATCCAAACTTAGATTTTCGCGCCGCATACCAGAGCCGAAGTGACCTGCCCCCAATAGTTGTACCAGTTCTTATGTTAGTCGAACTGGCTGGAATTGGGGAGGTTGTAGCATGATTGTCACAAAGCTCCTGCGGGGGATAGTCCAATGTGCTGTGCAATCTGATGGTGTTGCAATGCTTGCACCACAATGAATTTGCATAAATATCCAGATGGGAAACGCGTTTAGATGCTTTGCGAAACCAGAGATTGAAACACGTCTACTAATTCATTCTGATCGAATGAATAGACTTCATTGTTTAGTGCCAGAAAACAAAGATGTGCTTCCGGGGTGAAACTAAGAATGCTTTGTACAGCACTATTATATACAGCAATTTGTTGGCGATATTCCATAACTTTATCGTCAAGACTCTTTTCATCTACCCAATCCGTCTTCCATTCCAACAAATGCCATACGTCATCCCTGTCTTGGAATAACAAGTCAATCACCCCATGCAATTTGCCTAAAGGGGTATCCAAAACAAAAGGCAACTCGCTAAAACGCTGTTTTGCTTGCTGAATATCCTCAAAGAGTGAGGATGCACGTAAGTTGTCGAGCATGCTCATGCCTTTGCGGAGCACAAATGCAACCGCATCGGGTTCATGTATCCCTTCTCTACGTGCGCTCTGGATCAGCTTCTCTTCCAAACTCACTTGTGGAAGGGATAACCAGTCCCAGTTTTCCAGAATATGGTGAACCACTCGTCCGATGAGATAATGTGGCACCCTTGCTGTATGTGCAGCAGGATCGGCGCTGCGCACAGCCGCTCTCACCATTGGCAATGCTTCAGGGTTTCGTGCGAGACTTCTTTGGAGGTGGGTTACTGCGAAGTGCCGCTCTTGTTCTGGTAAATTAAAAGGCTGCGCGAGCGCGGGTATCTCTGTCAGGACAAAGCTACCCTGAGACGCATCCGTCTTCTTTCTGGGTTGAATATCCTCATAATAAGCAGGGCGTTTTACCTGTACAGAAAACCCTTCCTGAACAAAAACTTCTTCTTCGTCACCGTCTTCAGGGATATCCAACGCCGCAGATATTTGCTCCATCCAGGATGAACGATTATATTGCCCAGATAAAACCAATAGATCGGCTGCGCGCGTTAGAGCAACGTACATCAGGCGTTTGCTTTCAGCTGCTTCCATCCGTTCATTCAACCATTTTCCCCAAAGATAGCCAGCAGGTGCCTGAATCTCGTCATCCATACGGGTTTTGCATACCAAACCAAATTCAGGATCGTGCAAAATCATATCGGAAGCGCCTCCTCTAAATGCGCCCCGCCCCAGATCTGCAACCACGATCACGGGAAACTCCAAGCCTTTGGCAGCATGGATGGTCATGATCTGCACAGCCCCGCTTTCGGGTGCACTACCCAGGGCTTCACCTTCGCGCGCTTCACGGGCTCGCAGGTCTTGGATACTTTGCAGGAATTGAGATAGGCTGACCGTATGACGCTCACGCGCCATCTCCAAAAACTTCTGGATATTATTCCGCTGACGCCCTTCGCCACCATCTTCCTGGTCAAATAAAGCCAGGGCAACTTCATAACCCGTACGCTCTATCGCATGTTTAAGCAGTCGCCAGACATCTGTTTGCCCAACCATCTTCCACAATTCTTGCAGGAGTGAGGCTGCTTTTTCAACGCTCTGTGTCTGCTCGCTTGCAGGTGGGGCAAGAAGAGATTTTTTGTAATGGATGGGTTCGGTAGAAAGCGTTCCATCCGATAAGAACCAACGCAATCGAAAGAGGGTTTCATCACTCAAACCGAATATGGGCGAGCGCAGCACAGATGCCAGGTTCAGATCATCCGCAGGATTATTCAAAACGGAAAGCAGCGAAAGCAGATCCCGCACTTCGGGGCGGTCATAGTAGCCTCGTCCCGAGACGGTCAGGTAAGGGAGTCCTAATCGCTTGAAAACTTCCTCATAAAGCGGCACAACGGTAGTTGCCCGAAACAAAATCGCTGCATCACTAAAGCGAAAGTCTCGATAGTCACCTTCATGTTTATTCCAGACCTGAAATTGTGAATCATGCAACTCGTGAAGACGTAAGGCGATCTGTTCAGCTTCGAAGATGCGCCCATCTTCAGCGGACACCTTCCCCTCATCATCTCTCTCTTTAGGCACAATAATTATTTCAACAGGCTGGCTCAAAGTGTCTGGTGTTCCCCGATCTGCAGCAAGTGCCCCAGGTCTTGCTTCATAATCTTCATAGCTATCAGCTTGAGGCTGGAGAATGCTTTCAAAAATATGATTAACCGCACCCACGAGCGGGTTGTGAGTGCGGTAGGAGATATTCAATGCGATTGGATCTTGCCCGGTTGCATCCCGGACATCGCTACTGGTCCGGTTGAAAACGCTCACCTGCGCCTGTCGGAAGCGGTAGATGGATTGTTTCGCATCCCCAACCACAAATAACTTTTCCCCATCAGTAGGATCTGCAAGGGCATAGATGATCTTCTGTTGGGCCTGATTGGTATCCTGGAACTCATCCACCATCACGTGCTGAATGCCATCCAGAAACTCCTCTAAGCGTTGATCTCTTTCGGGAGTGGTTAATAAAGCCATCGCCTTGAGCTCAAGGTCGTCAAAGTCTAGCGCATGGCGTTTTTCTTTTAGCTGGTCATAAGTGCTGGCAACCTTCTCCCATAATAGTTTCCAAAGCTGAAGCTCATTAGCTGCCTGCTCGTCTAAAACGCCCACATCCTGAAGGCAGCCGGCCTTTTCTAATGACTTGGCTACTTCACGAAGTGCTTTTAAGTCAGCTTTTATATCTGTGAGAGCATCTTTTCCTCCCCAGAAATTCTGTCTGCCTCCAACTAAGGCAATACTGTTCCATAGATTACAGGCAGTATGGATGTCTTCATTTCTTGCTGCGGCGCACCCTTCTTGTGCAGCCAGGACAATATCTTTCAACCTGTCTTCACCATCGGGCACATCCAAATAGGCGATTTCGTCCAAAGCCCTGACTATATCTTCATTAGCCAATTGCTCTTGCCAAAGCGCCTGGCGCATACTTTCCAAGCCCGCACGCCATTTTTGAAGCAAGTCATCCTGATCTTCAAGTGCATCAAATAAGCGTTGGACAGTGCCACGTCGCCCAATCAGTCTTGCCAATTCCTCGCGCACTTCTTTGATATTTAAGCTGGCAAGCAGTTCTAGTCCTGGGCTATCTTCATCGACCAATTCATTAAAAGCCTGCCGCACAGCTTCTTCCTGAAGCACCTGCATTTCTGCTTCTTCAATTGCTTCAAAGCCTGGGTCGATCCCGGCAGAAATCGCGTTTTCACGCAGGATACGCGCGCATAGACTATGGATCGTGCTCACCTGCAGGCGTTCCAATTCTCTGCGGCGTGCAGCCCAAATAGATGCTGCTCCCTCCTTCTTTGCTCTTTCTTCGATTGCTTGGCGCAAGCGGGTGCGCATTTCACGGGCAGCCTTTTTGGTAAAGGTGATCGCAATAATGCTTTCCAAAGACCAGTCTGGATTGGCTGCTAGAAGATGGACAAAACGCTCTATCAACACTCTCGTTTTTCCTGTCCCTGCTCCGGCTTCTACAACCAAGGCGCGCCCTCGGGTTTCTATTGCTGCTTTTTGCCCTGGATTAGCTTGCATTTTGCGCCTCCATCCGACGAACTTTGGCTATACTGCGCCGATCGACCCTACACATACTGATAAATGAACAATAGGTTGAGCAGGCCAAACTACCACTAGAGGGTTTCGCTGGCAGGTTGGGGAAACGTCCAGCGCGTATCTGATGCACAAAATTGCCGACCTGATCTATCGCGCCTTGTACTGTCTCGTCATTTTCGGGACGCCCATCGCTAAACTGTAATTTCCCACTGAATTCGCGCTTGGGGATTAGCAAGTATGCAGAACTTAGGACAGGTTTTCCTAATATATTGTTTACAACCACTGCATAGAGTGGACTTTGAAAGGCAAGCCCCTCAACCATATCCTTTTTAGAGTATCGTGTGCTCCCACTCTTGTAATCCAGAATCTGCAGTTCGTCATTTTCTGTCTGGTCAATGCGATCAACCACACCATGAAAGAGAAATGCTTCATCAGTTGAAGTCACAAGCGGATAGGCAGGGTGCTCACTCCCCCTAACACCAAATCGAAATTCTTGTTCAAAGGGTAAGTAGGGACTCTGGTTTTTACATTCCCAGCGAATCAGGGCTGCAAGCAGGTTTTTTAATTCCTGTTGCTCATATTTCCAAAGTGCATTTGGTCGAAAACCAAGCTTCTTGGGGGCAGTTGCAAATACCTCAGCACAGACCTCATCAAGTTCAGCCAATATCTGCGTTTGCATTTCTGGAGACAACGCTACACCGCCGACTGCTAGCCTGCGGTGTAATTCTTCAAGAACGGCATGAAGCAGGCTGCCTCGCTGCATCACATCCATACCCTCTTCTGGTTCATAGTCTTCATCAAGGTTGAGCACATATTGGGCAAAAAACCCGAATGGACAGCTTCCATACCGATTTAACCGTGATGCGCTCCAGGAATGATTTTCCCCGAAACGAGTAGACAGGACTGCGCGAATATCGTCGGCTTCGAGTAGGCCTTCATAAGTTGGAGCCGGCCTCCAGGAGTGGCGCAGTTGCATTACATTGAAGGCGCTCTGGGCAGCTTCCCATGAGGCTTTGAGTGCTTCGGGAACTTCTTGTGTGTTTCGCTGAGCTAAAGCAGCCAGCAGTTCGGCAGGGCTGGTAGCATCTTCAACATTAGGAGAATAACCGACCTTGATCTCCGTAACGCTTACACTTCCTTTATTTACGACCTCTTCCCAATATGGAGAAGGTTCCCAAGGCGCACCCCCTTCATCAATGGCGGGACGCAATAAAGTCAGGGATTGATGACAGTTGCTCAACACAAGCCACCAGAGCGAGGCGTTATCAGCTGGATATGGGCTTCTGAGGTTGATCCCGTATTGCGTTGGATAGCTTACTCGTTCTGTCGCCGCAAAGAGCGGATCAGGTGCCGGCGCGGAAGGGAATTCGCCTTCAGACAACCCCATGACAAATAAATGCTGAATTGGTCGATCCCGCCCAACTTCCAACGCGCCAAACTGGACAGCCGTGTCAAAAGACACTGGGGGTATTCGTAAATTGGGGATGACTTCAAGCAGATCACTCCGGTACACGTCCCAAAAGATCTGGCCTTCATCAGCAGAAAGCACCAGATCGGTAGCATCAACCAGGCGTCGTAGATGTTGTAAGACGGTTTTGATCGCATTCAAGTCCCGCTCGGGGTAAAGCCCGTGTTCACAGGCGAAAAGAAAGTTTAGACTAGGGGGAGTATCAGGGCTTTCTGAATCTTCATCCTGAATAAGCCCCAAAATCTTTTCTTGGATCCACAAGGTATATTCTCGATGGGTGCCGTTCGTTGGCGGGGTTAGATGAGTGAAGAAAGCCAACAAACCCTCTTTGATTTCAGCCAATCTTTCTTTGCTTAATTTGCTGGCAAGTTTTTCTGGTCCGAGTTCTTCATCTTCTTCACGTGAATTGCGAAATTCTATCGGCGTCAAGACTTCTACCCATTGGGGTATGCCGCTAATCACTGGGCGCTCACGTGTTAATTGCACGAGATGATCAACTTCTTCTTCTGCTAGCCAATCCTGTTGAATATAGGGAGAACGTAAGGCTTCAAAGGTTTTTTTACGGGGGAAATTAGGGGCAAGCCCGAGTAGATTAACCATTGCCTGTACTGCTGGATTTGAGCCAAGCGTTGTTTCATAACTGATCGGAATTCCATATTCATCCGCGACCAGTTCCACCATGCGATGATATATCCCAGGTTTTGGTACCAATAAACTGATCTCATTCAGAGCAGTGCCACTCAAGAGCAATTTCTTAATTTCCCTGAGAGCGATCCGCACCTCGGTCTCCCGAGACGGAGTGGCATAGGCTTTGATCGCAACTGCACAATCCATATTTTCCTGATCTTCAAATAGAAGTCCTTGAAGCTGTCGAAGATTAGGGTTGGTCTCGCTGCTATCTGCAAGTGCAACACTTTTTATCTCTGGAAATATATTTGCCAGGTCAGCCCGCACTTCTCTAAGGCGGGTGTGCACCAAACTTTCTTCAGTTCGTGAGTTATCCCAGGGAAGATAGACAGCGAAATGATCAAAGCGTTCTCCATAAGCACGCAGGATACGGGTTTGGATCGGGGTAAATTGATCAAAGCCCAGTGCGATGATCAATCCTTCGCCCTGCAAAAGCAATGGATCATTTTCAAGTGCTTCTGCGGCAAGCCAAAGCAAACCATCAGAATCAGACAAGGCGTTTTCTTGTAGAAAAGCTTGATACTGTTGATAGAGTAGCAGCAATTGAGCGTCACGAGGGTTCTCTGCATGAGGCGCATTTGCTTCAAACTCTTCAGGAGATATTCCTTGGGCCTTCATTTCGCGCAACCAATTCAGCATTGCTTGGGTAAAACCTGGTTTATCCCAAACCGCGTCGAAGGAGGTCAATTTTCCTTGATTGTGCAAGTCTTGCAAGATATGGTGAACTAGACGGCGCGTTGCGGTTTCATCCAGCCATTGAACGCTAATCCCTGCTGCATCTAAAACATGTTGCCCCAAAGCATAGAACTGATACAAGTAAATCCCCATTGTATTTTCCAGTCGTTTCCGAACGATGTGCAGAGAATCTGCCGTGGGCATTAGGATCTGAACTGGGTAAAGCGCATTATCTTTCCGCGCTTCGGATATTTGTGTAACAGCATGTTTTATCGCTGTTACGGTATTGGGAACCAACAAGATTTTAGCTAACATAAGAACCCCATTATGTGCTTACGTAAGAAATTCGATCTGGAATTCCACATCTTCTATCTTTTATCCATTACCATTCGGAAAGGTAAGGCGGTTTTTCACAAGCCTGTAGCTTGCGTGAAGTTCAAGTGCAAAATTAAAAAAAGTTGTGAATGAACTGAAGCTGTAAATATAATCTCTAGCATCCTGATCGTCTAAATTCACAAGTTCATGAGCGTGCATGATCATATTTCTCAATTCACTAAGATCAATGAGCTTTGCGATTTTTTTGTGGTTGACAAGCGCAATTAGATCCCCAAAGTAAAAATACTCAAAAAGAGATCTTTTTTTCTTTTCAATCTTCTCTCCATATTCTTGTATTCTTCCGGCATAGCGGTTTTTGGTCTGTTGTTCTTTGCATTTATTTATTTTATATTTAAAATATGTGATCATGTCCTCATCGCCACAACCGTGCTTTTCAAGCAGTCGTCGAAGGGCTTTTTCATATTCAAAAAACAACTCATATAAATAAATACTGACAATCGCCTTTCCATAGTCTGCGAAATGGACTACGCCAGTCAACTCTTCATTATCTGTTACCAGTAACAATGGATGTTTTCGAAAGCTCATAAGCATTATGGGATTAAAGATATTCATCGTTACAGAGATTGTGCGATCTTCTTCAATGTTATTTGCCTCAAAAGTCTGTGTTTTGTCATCGCGCTTGTAAATCGTTTTTAGATCATCCAAAGCCGGCAGGCTATCTATATCTCGGTCTTTGCAAAACACATAGCAGTCCTTCTTTAAGTCCGGGTCGTAATAAAGAACATCACGTGTTTGAACATCAGCTATAGTCAACTGTTTTCTATTCATTGTTGTCTCTATTCTCATTTAGCAAATCCTGAAGATCCAATCTCATTAATGCCGCCACCCTTTTGCTTGGCATCTCATCAATCGCCATCAATAGCTTCAAGGCGAGTTCATGCCAATCCTTATCGGTGTTGGGGCAAGAAAAGACATCATACAAGTCTGCCATTTTGTTTTTTGCTTCGATGAAATTTGAAGGGCCATATACTCCCCTTGTTACATCACAAGCTGAACCACAAACCTGACAACTCTTTTCCTTCACTGTATCAGGCGTTTCGTAGAAAACCTCATAATTTAGTCGCATTCAAGCTCCTGCTCTAAGATGCTTTTCAATACCATGCCCTACGCATAAAAATGCTTATCTCTAGACCAATACACAACATTATAAACCAATCTATACTCTCAACTTGGCTCATAATTCCTTTAACTGATGAAAATCTCTTTTTTCGAAAACCATTCTCGGCTCAAGCTTGGTCGGTTTCCCACCCTTTTAGCCCTATTTTCTGTCGGACGAGGTTTTTAAATCCCACGGGCAAAGATTCACCAGCGTGTTTGAAATCATCAAACTGGCCCATAAATTCAGCTTAAAAGCGATAAGCCAATAACAATACGGATCGCATATTATGGAGTATAGCACACCCATTTTCTTTATAAACGATGTGTTTTCATGGGGAGCACTCAAGATATATAGAATCACATTGCAATCGGTCTTTCGCCCATCAATTGCAGGATTAAAACATTATAATATCGTCATAATTCAGCCAATTCATATGGCGGAGACTATGGTATTGTCCTCTATACAGGAATGGATAAAAGCCAAGTTGTTGAATAAATTACAGTATAGGTGAAAGATATCATGCAGTATTTGAACAACAGGTTGTCGAATGAATGATTTTCCAGAAAACCTAAAGATATTTATTGCTGAATCGAACTGGGTATTTGCTAAGACATATGCAAAAACCTGGCCTCATGAATATATAGTTAGAGAAAAGGTTGATGAAAATTTATTCTTGGAGCTGGTTAAGCACATTAGATTGCATGGCTATGTTGGGAAATTCTACAATCAGGAATATATTTATTTTGATGATCAGAAAAAGGTTTATTGGACGATGGGCGCACCTGTTGAAGAAACAATAATCATCAATAGATGTAGCAAAGAGCAAACCTTTGAATATCGTTTAGCTCATAATGATTTACCAAACTAAAAGAAATCGAATTTTGTAACATCTCGTTTAGAAAAACAGTAACCATCAACCGAACATTAATCTGATGCACCGAAGCCTCGAAAGAATCAAGGTGCTTATTCAACCAAATTGCAGTTACTTTTCTGACAGAATAAGCATTGTTCGGCGGTCGCCTACAAAAAGAAGGAGCCAATTTTGTCTCATCTTGAAAATCTCATTGCTGAGTATTACGACTGGAGCGGTTATCTTATCAAACGTAATATCAAGGTTGGGCGTCTTTCACATGGCGGTTGGGAAATGGAATTGGACATAGTAGCTTATAATCCTCACTCAAAACACTTAGTTCACTTAGAACCATCTGTAGATGCCCACTCTTGGAAAATCCGAGAGCAACGGTTTTCGAAAAAATTTAGCTTGGGCACTAAGTATATTTTTGCGGAAGTTTTCACTTGGCTTGATCCAAAAACACCTGTTGAGCAGATTGCGGTACTGGTTTTCCATCCTAAAGGGCGAGACACATTGGCCGGTGGAAAGATTGTATCCATTGATGAATTCATTTTTGAAATTAAGCAGAAAATTAAAGACCGCGGAATCGCTGCTAAGAGCGCTATTCCTGAGCAATATCCGCTTCTTAGAACCATACAGCTAGTAGAAAATGGATACTATAAATCACTTTAACTCAGAATCGTTAGCTATAGGGCTAATGAGCATTACTTAAGATAAAATACGATTGTCAGAAAAAATTTTCTGGAAATATAAATACCAAAAAACTGTGAAGAACGCAAGGAAAGGGATAAAGTATGGCTGCTGATAAAAAAACGGGAATTGAAAGAGAGAAAGAAATCGAGCGCACTGGAGTACGGAGCGTATACACGCCGTACAAGCCTATCAATTCCATAGATCGATTTGCAGGCAGGAAAAAAGAAGTTCTTAGACTCCTTGAATATATGAACTCTCCCGGCCAGCACGTTTTGCTATATGGGAATAGGGGTGTTGGCAAAACATCCCTTGCAAATATTTTGGTCATCCATCTTGGAAAGATGAGGGATAGGATATTGATTAAAAAAAGATGTGATAGTACAGATACTTTTGCCTCCATAGTCGCCAAACCTTTAACACGTGTGGGTGTAGACGTAAACCTAAATACCACTCAGACACATAAAACTGTATCTGGGGGTTTTGAAGGAGGCATTCAAGTAATAAAAGGACAAATTAATAAGGGAAAAACAACAGTTGATACTTTTAATGGTATAGGCGAACAGGCTAATTCTCCCGCGTGGGTTGCAGAGAAGCTCCAAGATACAAAAGCGCTTTTCATTGTTGATGAATTAGACGCGCTTGTCGCAAAAAGTGATCGTCGCAAGATTGCGGAACTGCTAAAACACTTAAGTGATGCAGACTCTCCATTTAAAATTATGCTAGTGGGGATTGCTGAAACAGCTGATGAATTAACTGGGGGGCATCCATCTGTTAGTCGATGTCTAAAGGAAGCAAAACTTGATCGCATGTCTGAAGAAGAGCTTTCAGAAATCGTAATAACTGGTTCTAAAAAACTAGACCTAGATTTCGAAGAGCAGGTCATTCGCGATATAGAAAAAAGAAGTGATGGGTATCCATATTTCACACATTTGCTAGCTTTAAAGTGTGCGGAAAATGCGATTGTTCAAGATAGAAACAAGATTACCTCGAGAGATCTGTCTCATGCTTTGAATTCTGCTGCGCAAGATGCGGAAGGAACACTCAATCTCAATTACAGCGCTGCTGTGCGCTCATATCGAAAAGAAGAAATGTATATTCTAATTGTTCTAGCTGCTGCATACTGCGCCACATCTACGTCGGAATTCACATCGCAAGACCTTAGAGATAAAATCAAAGAGCTTAGCGGCAAGGATGTGTCTCAGCAGGATCTGAATAATCATTTCAAAAAATTAATGTCTGACGGCAAAGATAAGATCCTTCAGCGTCTCGCTGTGGGTGTTTATCGTTTTAGTGATCCGCGTATGCCAAGTTTTGTCAGATTAAATGCAGGAATATAGGGAAGTGTCAAGACGATTGTGTAAATGGGGAAAAGTATAGCTGTATCGTGCCAATTGCTCACCCCGACCATTTATATTGCACTGGCCCGATTATAAAGCCCGGTACGCATGCTGTTGTATCGATTTTCCTAGGGGAAAGTGTTTTGTGGGCAAGTGAGTTTATTGTTCCTATGCCTGCAACAAAAGCCAGCAGCGAAAAATCATCTGGTAATTTATGTTCACTGCCCCCAGGAATATATTGCTCATCTTCTTCATGCTGGACAGAAGGTACGACTAAATATTGCATAGTGATGAATGTGGCAATCCAGTACCTGATAGACAATTGCAATGCGGTGGTAACAATTGATAATAACTATTTTGCTTTAGCTAAATAACCATAGCTACATCAACAAGAATATTGCTACTTCATCTGTCACAAAGTTTATTGAAGGAGAAATAATGCGATACGAGTATTCGCGGAAACCAAGGAAATGCCCCTCTTGCAAAACAAACAACATTGCCTCCATTCTCTACGGCCTTCCCGCATTCTCCCCAGAGCTGCAGACCGACTTGGAAGAAAAGCGGGTGGTGCTCGGCGGATGCTGCATAACTCCTGACGACCCAGCATGGCAATGTACCGTATGTGATGCCATTATCTTCCGAAAAAGAAACTTCAATGCTTCAATCTGGTAAGTTGATAACTCATGGAGTCTCTAATAGATTCTGTCCGAAAGCTTTGACGACGTACAATTAGAGGGATTTTGACTCTGCATCGGAAATCATTCGCATCAATTCTTTATCCGCAAGTATTCTTTTGTTCTCAATCTTGAGCATTAGAGTCTCTGCTTCGGTTATTTTTCCTGTGTCGAAAAGAGCTTGAATTTCTGCCCTTTGCTCGTCTGTGTAGGTTTTATATGGACCCGTTTGTCTATCATCTATAAGAAAACCGCCACCTTTGATCTTTGGCATCCTATCCTCCTTTTTTTCTGGCACTACCCTCATGCTCCGTATCTATCACTCAAATAATTATACTCTGAGCCGCATTTCAAGCGCACTAAAACGCTGGGCGACCTTGTTATTCCTGACCGCCATCCCAATCGCCTTCATATTCCCCGTCAAGACGCATAAATTCCGCGCACGCGTGATCGCTGTATAGATCAGGTTCCTTTGCAGCATCATATAGTGCTGGGTCACCACAGGCATCACGATCACAGGAAACTCAGCCCCCTGTGCCTTGTGAACCGATACAGCATAAGCTAGAGTAAGTTCATCCGCTTCGCTCCACTCATACTCAGCCGGATGCCCTTCAAAATCCACCGCCAAAGTCTGATTAACCAAATCAATCCCCTGAATAAACCCAATATCCCCATTGTAGACAAGCTTGTCATAATTATTGCGGGTTTGCATGACCTTGTCCCCAACCCTGAAGATCGTTCCGTATAAACTCTTCTCAGCCTTTCCTTGGGCTGGAGGGTTGAGCTTTTCCTGCAAACGCTCATTCAGGATCGTCACGCCAGCCGGACCGCGATAAAGGGGGGAAAGCACCTGAATATCCCCCAAACCATCAAAACCAAAGGTCTGGGGGATACGTTCGGTAACCACATCCACGACCCAATCCGCAGCGGCGGCAGCATCTTCGGCGGGGAAGAGGTAGAAATCGCCTTGCTCCCCTTTAGCAAAGAAAGGTGTTTGCCCCTGGTTGATCCGATGGGCATTCGTGATGATCTGGGAATCCTCCGCTTGGCGGAAGATGGTTTCCAGGCGTGTCACTGCGGCGACTTTACTCTCGATCAGATCGCGTAAGACATCCCCAGCCCCGACAGACGGAAGCTGGTCTATGTCCCCGACAAAAAGCAAGTGTGTGCCAGGACGCAACGCCTTGAGCAAATGATTAGTCAGCAACAAATCCAACATGGAGGCTTCATCCACCACCAGGAAATCGACGTTCAAAGGGTTGTCAGGATTACGTTTAAACCCGTCTACAGGAGAAAACTCCAACAGGCGGTGAATGGTGCTGGCTGGACTGCCGGTTGCTTCGGACAAGCGTTTGGCAGCGCGCCCCGTTGGAGAGGCAAGCCCATAGCGTTTTTTCTGATGATCCAGGGTGGCGATCAGGGCTTTCAGGCAGGTGGTCTTGCCTGTGCCCGGTCCACCTGTCAGGATGGATACCGGATGCTCCAGCGCCATCTTCACAGCCTGCTCTTGTTCATGAGAAAGCTCAAGTCCTGTTTGGGGCAGTTCTTCCTGTAAGAATAGGGGAGATTGCACCTTCGTCAGTGCCTTGATACGCTCTGCCACCCCGACTTCACCCCAATAAAGCGGCGTCAGATATACCACGTCCATGATCTCATCATCGCGCCCATTCGGTCTCGGCAATTTCTCCTGGCGAACTCGTTCTTGCCCTTCCAGACGCTCCAAGCCGGGCTGGATCAGTTCATGGGAAACCTCTAGAAGCTCTATGGCTCTTTGAACCAGCATCCCATTAGGCACATAGACATGCCCCTGATTGATGGTCTCATTCAAGGCAAAAACAATGCCTGCTTCAATGCGAGATGGGTGTTCGGGGCTTAGCCCAAGTGCCTGGGCAATTCGGTCTGCGGTCTTAAAGCCGATCCCGTAAATATCGCGTTCAAGTTGATACGGGTCTTTCTGTACGACCTGTAGGGCGGTATCGCCGTACTCCTTATAGATCTTCACTGCCAGGTTCGTGCTGATCCCATGTGCGTGCAGGAAGACCATGATTTCCTTGACCTGCTTCTGTTCCTCCCAGGCTGCGATGATCTTGCCTGCCCGATCCCGCCCAATGCCGGAGACTTCTTCCAGACGCTCGGGGGTCTCTTCGATAATATCGAAGGTGACTTCGCCGAAGCATTCCACGATGCGTTCTGCCAGCTTGGGTCCAATCCCCTTTACCATGCCTGAGCCAAGATAGCTTGCCATGCCTGCCACTGTGGATGGCAGCACCTGTGTGCAGATTTCTGCCTTGAATTGTTTGCCGTGTTTGGGGTGGGTATCCCAGAGTCCATCCAGCTTCAGATGTTCCCCCGGAGAGACTTCTGGCAGGTTCCCCACAACCGTGATCAGTCCATCACGGCTCAAGCCTGGCAGGCGTTGACGCCCCCGTACTTCCGGGCGTAAACGCAGGACGGTGTAGCCATTTTCTGGATTGTAGAAGGTAATGCGTTCAACTGCGCCTGTGAGCTTATCCATAGACATAAGTATACAGCCTGAATAATGGTAATATGGACAGGACAGGATACTTAATCTTATGCTTGAAATCTATTGCAAGAATTGGAGTAATAATGAAGACCTTGCGCTTGGGAAAATCTGACCTGAATGTCACCCGCATTGGCTATGGCACGATGATGATCGGCGGTTCCTGGGATGATACACCCTTGACCGACCCCATCCGTGAATCCGCGTTGAAAGTGGTACGTACTGCACTGGAAGCAGGGATCAACTTCTTTGATCACGCCGATATTTACACCAAAGGCAAGTCTGAAGAAGTCTTTGCCGATCTCTGGAAAGATGCCCCCAGCCTGCGCCAAAAGATCTACCTGCAAAGCAAATGCGGTATCCGCTTTGCCCCACCGCTGCACCGCTTTGATTTTTCCTATGAGCACATCATTGCATCCGTGTAAGGTAGCTTGAAGCGTTTGCAGACCGATTATCTGGATGTTCTGCTCCTGCACCGCCCGGATCCGCTGGTGGAGCCTGAAGAAGTGGCACGTGCCTTCGATGAACTTAAACGCAGCGGGAAAGTGCGCTGGTTTGGGGTCAGCAACCATACCGCCGGGCAGATCGAATTCTTGCAGCATTATCTGAATGATCCGCTGGTTACCAACCAAGTGGAGTTCAATCTGGTGCATACCCACCTGCTGGATGCAGGCATTATCGCTAATCAGAATAACCCCCGTTTAGCTCGTAATCACGACCTGATCGAATACAGCCGTTTGAATGACATCACCCTGCAAGCCTGGTCGCCTCTGGCACGAGGGCGTTTGTCTGGCAACCCTGCACCAGATGATCCTGAAAACATCCAGCAGGCGGCAAAGGTTGTGGCAGAAATGGCAGAAGAAAAAGGCGTCAGCCGTGAAGCGATCGTGATGGCGTGGATCCTGCGCCATCCGGCAGGCATCCAGCCCTTGCCTGGCACGACCAATCCAGAGCGTTTGTTGGCCGCCTGCGAAGCGGATGATGTAGAGCTGACGCGCGAAGACTGGTATCGCCTGTTCCTGACTGGCAGAGGGGAAGCGCTGCCGTAATCTGTTTTACAATCTCAATAATTTTTCCGCCTTCAGAGTCGGCTCTTCCCTGTCTCTGTCGATTTCAAGAACACCCGTGATCAACATCGGATGATTCGAAGTCGCAATCTGCTTTACCCGTTTGTACAGATCGGGGAATACGATCACGTCCAGCGTGCCGGACAAGTCTTCCACAGTCAAAAAGAGCATTATTTCCCCTTTGGCTGTCCGGCTTCGTCTGGATGTCTGTCGCACCCCTGCCACTGTCACACGCTGACCGATCCCTTCGATCGCCTCTGCAATTGAGACAGCACCAACTTTCTTGATCCGATCGGCTACAAGTTCCAGTGGATGTGCTTCTACGCTAATACCGAGTAGCTCCTCTTGGGCAGCCATCTTTTCTTCCAAAGCCCAAACCGCTCCAGCATCTGCATTCATCGCAAAGAGACTCATCTGCCCTGCCTGCCAGCCACCTTTCAGGCGTTGTAAAAGTGCGGGAATACTGCCAAAACCATCCAATGCACCAACCTTGATGAGATGCTCTGCCTCCTGCTGGCGCGGATCGACGCGCGTTAGAAAATCATCCAGAGAGCGATAGGGACGTAAATGGATGATCTTCTTAATCGTCTTCTTCGTCAGATGCTTGATCTGTCCCAGTCCCATGAAGAGCTGCTTTTCTCCTGATACAGTCCCGACGGCGAAATTATGCAACGAGTAATTGATATGTGGCGTTCGTACTGTAAGCCCGAGTCGGCTCGCTTCGCTCAGGTAGACGCGTTGGCTGTAATACCCGCCGCCATTCGCCAGCACTGCGGCCATGAACTCGGTAGGAAAATGCACCTTTGCCCAGGCGGAACGCCAGGCGATCTGGGCATAGGAAGCGGCATGGGCTTTGGGGAAGCCGTAGCTTGCAAAGGCTGCCATCATCTCCCAAACCCGTTCGCCAATTTCTTGTGGAATTCCGCTGCGTGCTTCAGACTCTGATACAAACTTGCGCTGTAATTCTTGCATGCGCTTGCCGGGATCGAAGTGGCTCATCGCACGCCGTAGCAGGTCGGCTTCGGCAAGGCTAAAGCCTGCCAACTCATGCGCAATCCGCAGGACTTGCTCCTGATACAGGATCACCCCAAAGGTCTCATCCAGCAAAGGAGCAAGCGTAGGATGCAGGTGACGGATCTCTTCTGCCCCCTTGAAGCGCCGTACAAAGGCATCTTTCAATCCGCCGGTGAGTGGTCCAGGACGATAAAGTGCCAAAGCTGCCATGATGTCATCGGTGCTCTTGGCATGGATCTCCCGTAATGTCGATCGCATTCCTGGGCTCTCGATCTGGAAGCAGCCGATGGTTTTGCCCTGCTCGATCAGGTCGGCAACTTGAGGGTCATCTTCGGGGATAGCATCCAGTACAGCCAGGGAAGTTGCAAACTGCTTCGGTTGGCTTTGCTGGATGAATTCAGCCACATCACCAAGCACGCTCAGTCCACGAATACCGAGCAGGTCGATCTTGACCAGCCCAAAATCTTCTACGGCATCCAGATCTAATTGCGTAATAATCACGCCCTTGCTGCCAGAACGCATTATGGGGACAAGGTCTGTGATTGATCCCGGTGCAACAACTAATCCGCCAGGATGGACGGATAGATGACGGGGCAGCTTCAGGATGGCTTCGGCATCCGCGAATATCTGACCATACTTCTCCCCTGGATAAAGTTCGCGCAAGGAAGCAAAAGGCGAGATAGGCTGCCCGTCTTCATCTTGCTCCTGCCTGCGTGCCCAGAAGGAGTGGGGCAGATTTTTCACCATTTCCCGTACCTGCTTGGACTCTAAGCCATAGGCTTTAGCAACTTCGCCCAACGCCGAGCGTGGGCGGAAGCGGTTGATCGTTCCTACCATCGCCACCTGCTCCTCGCCATATTTTTCAAATACATGCCGGATAACGCTATCTCTGCGCAAAGAGCATAGATCGGTATCAATATCCGGAGGGGTCTGGCGGGCAGGGTTGAGAAAACGCTCAAAATACAGGTTCAGGCGCAGCGGGTCCGGGCTGGTGATCCCCAGGCAGTGTGCGACCAGCGATGAAGCTGCAGAGCCGCGCGATGAGTAGGGCACACCGGTCTCACGGGCGAAGTTGAGTACGTCTTCTACGATCAGGAAGATCGGCTCATAGCCCATCTTGGAGATGGTGTCCAATTCATGATCAAGACGCGCCTGAATTTCGGGCGTGATCTTCCCGTAGCGTTGCCTTGCGCCCGCTTCGGCTTTTTGACGCAGATATTGACTTGGATCGAGCCCGTCCGGAATGGGAACTTGAGGCATGTTCGGCACCCCCAGCGGCAGATCGAAAGTGCAGCGCTCAGCGATTTCCTGCGTTCTTTTCAGCGCAGACTGAAATCCGTGAAAACGCCTGAGCATCTCTCCCTGGCTAAGGAAATAAGCGCCTTCTGGTGCGACATCTTCCGATGATAGCGATTCGATAGTTTGATTGAGACGCACGGCACTCAGGGTGCGCTGTAAGGCTGCCTGTTCTGGTTTGATGTAATAAATTGGATGGGTTGCCACAATCGGCACGCCCACGCTGCGTGCATAATGGGATAGAGGCAAACCAATAGAAGGGTCTTGCAAGGTCAGATAAAGACGGTTGCCGAAAATCTCTTTGAGAACTTCAAATTGTTTTTCAGCTTGCTTTCCTTCTGCGCTACCTAAAGCGATCAGGTCTTTGGCGTATGTTGCCAGAAATTCCCATACTTGAGGCAGGTCAGGCTCATCCTGTAGAGCAAGAGCGCTACTCAATCGGCATAGGTTGGACCATCCTTCCTGACTCGTTGCCAAGAGATTTATTTTTCGTGTATCCACGATGATCTCTAACCCCAAAATAGGTTGAATCCCTGAATCTCGGCAAGCATGAATAAACTCAACTGAGCCCGTGAGCAGACGGTGATCGGTGAGGCCTAGCGCAGGCATGCCTTGTGCCTTGGCGGCCAGAGCCAGTTCAGCGGGTGTGGCAATTCCTTCTTGCAGGGAGTAAGAAGAGTGGGTGGTCAGGTGAATAAACATCAACTCATATTGTAAGTGCTTTATCGACTACGGACTATATTTGGCATTCGCTCTCAGTGGGGAACCTGAAAAAGCATAGAAGGATTCGTAGAGTTTTCGTAGAGTTTCCCAACAAGTTGGTGCTAAAACTAGTTTGATGATTTTTCTGCTTTATCAATGGGCGTTATTGAAACGGCGTAGGAAAAAAGGAAACGTCTAAAAAAACAGAAAATATGTTCTATTTGATGTTATAATAATATAGTAACAATACGATAATGTTATTTGCGCAATTTTACAAAATTCGATCAAATTTTAATTTTCAGGAGGTTGCAAAAATGAGAAAAAGAGCTGCTTTGTATGCCCGGGTATCCGGGGACGATCGGGGTAAGGATGGGCGCAATCTTGCTGGGCAAATTGAGATGTGCAGGGAATTTGCGCTTTCAAATGGATGGGAGGTTGTCGCAGAGTTTTCAGAGGATGATCGCGGAGCCTCTGGGGCATCCTTTGAATTGCCGGAGTTGGATCGTGCTCGTGAAATGGCGCAAGCTGGCGAGTATGATTATTTTGTCGTGCGCGAGATTGATCGTCTGAGCCGTAAGTTGGCCAAGCAACTGATTGTAGAAGAGCAGATGAAGCGCGCTGATGTTAAGGTTGTTTATGTTTTGGAAGAATACGATGATTCTCCTGAGGGACGACTGAACAAGCATATTCGAGCAACGATTGCCGAATATGAGCGTGAAAAGATTGCAGAGCGGATGGTGCGGGGGCGTCGTCAGGTCGTGAAGAGCGGCAAGATCATGCTACATGGAAACAAGCCTCCATTTGGTTACCGTTTGTCTGAAGATAAGACAACTTTGGTTATTCATGAAGAAGAAGCGGCAATTGTTCGGATGATCTACAATCTGTATGTAGAAGGGGATGAGAATGGGGTGAAGCTTGCAACCAGGGCGATTGCAGATCGCTTGACGGAAATGAAAGTGCCGACCTGGGCCGACTTGCGAGGGTATTCTTATAAAAAACGTGCACATGGCGAATGGTCTCCGAGGCACGTAATCCATATTCTAAAAAGAGAGACTTATACAGGGGTGTGGCATTATGGAAAGCGAAATGCTGGTGCCCAAAAATATAATCCTCGCGAATACTGGTTGCCCTTTGATGTGCCTGTAATCATTCCTGAAGAGTTGTGGGAAAGAGCGCAGGCACAGTGTAAGGAGAACACAACCAGGCCGACAAGAAATGTTAAGCGAGAATATTTGCTTCGGAGACGAATGAAGTGTGGACTTTGTGATAGCAGTATGAATTGCATCGGCAGAAAGTCAGGGAATAATAGGTACCAATACTATATTTGTAATGGTTACATGGGTGGGGTTGTAAATGTTTCGTGTGATTTGCCAGGTTTTCGATCCGATCATGTTGATGCACTGGTGTGGGAGTGGATTAAGTCTTTGCTTACCCAGTCTGAAGTTTTGGAGCAGGGTTTGGTTGCATATCAAGAAAGCAAAGAGAAATATGCAGCTCCTTTGCGGAATCGCTTGCTGGTTATTGATGATTTGGCAGGGGATTCCAAGTCACAATTGGATCGACTGCTAGACTTGTATCTTTCAGGAAATATTCCAAAGGAATTCTTGTTGGACAAAAAAGATTCTCTTGAAAAGACAATCAAATCTCTATTAGAAGAACGCCGGAATTTGCGTACAAAACTTAGCGCACAAGCAGGGAGCGAAGCAGATTTGAACAAGCTTCGTGAATTTGCTGATGAGATTTCTGCTAGGTTGGAAGGCGGGGATGATTCGTTTGAGAGACGAAGGGGAATAGTTGAGCTATTGGATGTGCAGGCGGTTTTTACGGTGGAGGATGGACAGAAGTTTGTAGATGTTTCTTGCTTCTTGGGTGATGAAAAATTGTCTCTTGAGACAGCCACTAATCAAAGTGCGGGACAAGCCAATTATTGTCGGTGCTGTAGCGAGCGAAACCGCCGCCAACGACGTCATAAATGCCGCCTCGTGACATTGCATCGAGTGCGTGGAGGGGAGCAGACTCCCCTCTCCCATTTTTGGGAGAGGGGCTGGGGGTGAGGGGAGAGCGTAGCAAAAACTCAATAGCCATCGCTTGCGGGAATTTTGGTGCTGCGCCCCAACCACCATGTTTCCAATCGTAAGTTTCGACAAGGCGTTTTGCTGCGCTCTCAACTTGCTCAGACTCTTGAAGTTTTCTCCTAACTTCGAGAGTTTTTTCTTTTGGAAGAGGCTATAATTGCCATCTTTCTATAATGAGCAAAAAACAGCAAGAATATGAAAACACTTTTAATTGATAATTACGATTCTTATACCTTCAATCTCTTTCAGCTTTTGGCGGAAGTGAATGGTGAGCAGCCGCTAGTTATTCGCAACGACCAGCTCAGTTGGGATGAACTCAATACCCTAAATGTTGATAATATCGTTATTTCTCCGGGACCAGGAAAGCCGAATGTGCAACGAGATTTTGGGATTTGTGACCGCGTACTGCGCGAATCAAATTTGCCAGTCTTAGGCGTTTGTCTTGGACATCAAGGTTTGGGATACGCCTTCGGCGGCGAAATCGCTCCTGCCCCGAAGGTGATGCACGGTTTATTGAGCCCGATTCGGCATAATAACGGGATACTCTTCGAGGGCATCCCCCAGCATTTTTCTGCTGTACGCTATCATTCGTTGGTGGTCGTAGAGCCGCTCCCCGATCTGCTTGAGGCAATCGCTTGGGCAGATGATGGGGTGATTATGGCATTGAGGCATCGTGAGCGTCCGCTTTTTGGGGTGCAGTTTCACCCTGAATCAGTCAGTACTGTACATGGGAAAAAGCTGATTGAGAATTTTGCTGAGTTCACAGCTAAATTTCAGGCAGATGCTCCTAAAGCGGAGGCAAGCCCAAAGTCGGGAGCGTATCGTGTGCTTTCTGTTATCCCATCCCGAAAAGACGATGAAATCAGCCATGCTAAAAAGAAATTCTTTGTTCGGAGTAGGAAATTAAATCAACTATATAACCCTGAGCAAGTTTTTAATCATCTATATAAAAATGAAGAGTTTTCTTTTTGGTTAGATAGTAGTCGAGTGGAAGAGGGCTTGTCGAGATTTTCTTTTATGGGGGCAAGCGGAGGAGAATTGGGCGCGGTGGTGCAATATCAGGCGCAAGAGAAAAAGTTGCGTGTAATCAAAAACGGGAAGAGTGTTGAACGAGAAGAGAGTATTTTTGATTATCTTGACGCTGAATTGAGTAAAAGAGAAGTTTTATCTCCGGAGCTGCCTTTTGATTTCAATACTGGCTTTGTGGGCTATTTGGGCTATGAGCTAAAAGCGGAGTTGGGGGCTTCAGCGAAATATCAAGCAGATTTACCAGATGCAAATTTTATTTTTGCCGATCGCTTAATTGCTTTTGACCATGCAGAAAATGCGACCTATTTAGTTCAGCTTTTTGCCGAAGGAAATACAGAAGTCTCTGAAAAATGGTTTGACAGCATCGAAAAAGAACTGGAAGAATTGCCCGTTTTGCCTCCTTTGAAAAGCTCGTATGAAAAAGCATCTGCTCCGCTTAAGTTTCAACTGCACCGTTCTCATGCTGACTATCTTAAAGATATTCAAGAGTGTAAAACATATTTACGGGATGGAGAATCTTATGAAATTTGCTTAACGACTCAAATAAGTACAGATACAAATCTTGAACCTTTTGCGCTCTATAGACATTTGCGTCATGGCAATCCTGCACCCTATTCAGCATATTTTTGCTTTGGCGAATATGCGATTTTAAGCTCATCTCCGGAGCGATTTTTGCGCGTAGACCGTGAGCGCTGGGTTGAGGCAAAACCAATCAAGGGGACTGCCAAGCGGGGGCTTACGAAAGAAGAAGATGAACGCCTATGTGAAGAATTACGCACCAGCGAAAAGAATCGTGCTGAAAACTTGATGATTGTAGACTTGCTCCGTAACGATTTGGGCTTGGTTTGCGAGATAGGCAGTGTGCATGTGCCTAAGTTGATGCAGATTGAGTCTTATTCAACGGTCCATCAAATGGTCACCACTATTCGTGGACACTTGCGAGACGATATGCGGATTATCGATTCTATAAAGGCAGCTTTCCCGGGTGGCTCAATGACTGGTGCGCCGAAATTACGTACGATGGAGATTATTGACCGTCTTGAGCAAGAAGCACGCGGGGTTTATTCTGGCGTAATTGGCTTTTTGGGATTAAACGGAACCGCCGATTTGAATATCGTTATTCGCACAATTATTAGCACTGCGCAGGGAATGAGTATAGGCGCTGGTGGGGCGGTCACTATTTTATCGGATGAAGAGGAAGAATATGAAGAAATGCTTCTGAAAAGCGATGCGCTGATCAAGGCGATTGTGACAGCCGCTTACGGTGAGTTTGATGAGAAGCTTTATGATATTGAGCAAGATTGAATGGGTTTGAGATGAACACAGACAAAAAACTTTGGGCAAATGGTAAATTGATACCCTGTGATAGCGTGATTCTCAACCCTAGAGATCGCGGTTTTACATTGGGCGATGGGATATTTGAAACAATCCGTGTTCGAGAGGGAGAGATTATTCGCATTGCACAACATCTTGCTCGGCTTAGGAAAGGTGCTGAGACGATAGGCCTAGCTTTGCTTTGGACAGATGCTGAGATTCAGCAAGCTATTCGAGAGACTCTCGTTGCAAATCAATTGAAAGATGCATATCTGCGCTTAACACTTAGCCGCGGTGTGCCTACTCAGCGCGGATTATTGCCCGATGAAAAGAATGCCAAACCGTCATTGATAATTCAAGCTGAGAGTTTTACGGGGTATCCAGAAGGGCTATATCAACGCGGTATGCGTGCCATGACTAGCTCAATCCGTCGCAATGAACACTCTCCTTTGGCGAATATAAAATCACTGAATTATTTAGATAATATTCTTGCGCGTCGTGAAGCGGCAAAAGAAGGCGCGGATGAAGCCGTTTTGCTGAACACTCAGGGGAATATCGCTTGTGCCAGCGTTACGAATATCTTTTTCGTCAAAGGCAAAACTTTGCTCACGCCTCCACTCAGCGAAGGGGCATTGCCCGGAACGGTACGCGAATACCTTATAACTAAAATCTCCCCTCAGCATGGTTTCGATATTGTGGAGCGAGCGATTGCGCCCGCAGAACTTGTAGTAATGGACGAAGCATTTTTGACCAACGCACTCATGGGCATTATGCCGTTAATCAGCGTGGATGGGAAGACTTTCGGGAGGGGCAGGCCTGGAATGATAACATTGGCATTGAAGAAAAGTAGAGCGTCGGAAGGGCTCTGAAAGCCTAGCATTATTACTGAAAACGAGAAAGAAAACAGGAAAGAATTATGAAAAAAGATGAGGCTTTAGCGATTTTACGAGAGTTCAAAAAAGAATATGCTCAAGAATATCATCTTCTTAAAATTGGTGTACGCAATGTTATTGCACACGGCTATTTTGATGTGGACGCAGAACAGGTCTTTGAAATTTGCCAAGATGATATTCCTGCATTGATTGAAATTGTAAAGAAAATGATTATGGATTTAGGGTGACAGGAAGAGTAAAGATAGTTGACAAAGCACACATAGACTCTATCAAAGCCATCTGAAGTTTCTAAAACTTCGGATGGCTTTTTTGATTCTTGCAACTTTTTTCTAAATCCCCTGTACTGATATATAGAATAGAAAATGTGCATGAGGTGACAGTCACCTTCTAAACCCTTTACGGTGAGCTTTTCTTCCATAAAAGGATACGCTTTATAAAATCAAGTTTGAGTAGGTGATTGTCACCTGCTTTGGAGAAAAAAATGGCAGACGTACAAATGATTTTCGGAATCTTATTGCTTTTAGGCATCGCCTTCCCTGGGATGCTGACCGCTTATTGGCTACTCTTCCCTGCGACGGTCGAGCGCGCACAAGCGCGCCTCGATGCATCCCCGTGGAAATCTTTCTGGTTAGGGGTGCTTGTGCTTTTTATTATCACCATCCCCGCTGGGATATTGCTTTCGGCTGGCGGCGGCGTTGGGCAATTTCTGGGCTGGCTGCTGGTCGCCGCGACTTTAACCGTCAGCGGAATTGGTGCAGCCGGCATTGCCGCGAAAATGGGCGTTCTTCTAGCGAAACGCTCAGACGAAATCTCGCCCGCATCCGCTTTTGTGCGCGGCGCGATTGCTCTGGAGTTAGCGGCTGTCTTCCCGCTCGTGGGTTGGTTTATTGTCATTCCGCTGGCAATTGTCGCTTCGCTGGGTGCGACGGCTTTTGCGCTACTGAGTAAAAAGACAATTGAAGCAAAAGCTCCAGTCTTTAAAAAATGTAACTGAGTGGCTTTTTAAAATAAATGTAGCGGCGATTGAGTAGGGCGACAGTACTATCGTCGCCTGTATCGAAATCATAGCGGCATTCAACGATAATTTGTTCCGCTCTGGTTTCGATACGCTCCAGCACGAAAATGCTGTGCTTTCGTTACTCAACCGCCGCTGTAATTCCCGATACCCAATTACCTAATCCCTATTCCCATGAATCTAACCCGTCGTGACTTCCTGAAATTAGCTGGCATCGTTGCTGGCAGCGCAGCTTTATCCTCTTGCGCACCAATCTACGAAAATCTCGCGCGCCTCGATGATTCCCCTCTCCCGCTTCTGGGAGAGGGGCTAGGGGTGAGGGATTTCGCTCTCGTCAATCGCTTCACCTTCGGCGCAGGTCACAAAGATTTAACGCGCGTTTCTCAAATCGGCATCCATGCTTGGGTCGAGGAGCAAGTTGAATACACGTCCGTTCCGGATGATGCTTGCAATCTCCGCTTGCGCCAATTTGAGACCCTCGATCTATCCGCAAACGATCTCTTCGATCTCAGCGATAAAATTTTTGACGACCAAGATAAGCTCAAAATCCCCGACCAATTGCGGCAGGCGACCCTCATGCGTCAGGTTTATTCTCGCCTCCAAATTTATGAGCGAATGGTCGAGTTTTGGAGCGATCATTTCAATATCAGCACCGAAAAAGGCGATTGTTTTTATCTTAAAACCGTCGACGACCGTGAGGTCATCCGCCCGCACTCGCTTGGCTTTTTCGGCGACCTGCTCTGGGCTTCGGCGCATTCGCCCGCCATGCTCGTCTATCTTGACAATCAATCTAATCTCAAAGATGCCCCCAACGAAAATTACGCCCGCGAAATCATGGAACTGCACACGCTCGGCGTGGATGGCGGCTACACCCAGCAGGATGTGATGGAGTTGGCGCGCTGCCTGACAGGCTGGGGGATGAAAGAGCATTTTTGGCGCGGCGATTTTAAATTTGATGCGGATAACCATGATGTCTCCGCAAAAAAAGTCTTGGGGATGAATATCACCGCAGGCGGATTGGATGAAGCCGAGCGCGTCATCCTTAATTTGGGCTTGCACACTTCGACCTCAACATTTATTGCTCGTAAACTTTGTCGCCGCTTCATCGCCGATGAGCCGCCTGTCGCATTGGTCAGCGTGGTGGCTGAAAGATTTACCGCTACAAATGGCGATTTACGCGCTGTGATGCAAACGCTGCTCACAGAAGGCATTCCCCACATCCAACCGAAATTCAAACGCCCTGTAGACCTTATCGTTTCTGCCTTACGTCAACTGGATGCCCGCACAGATGGTGGTGAAGCTATCCAAAAATATCTTGGCAGAATGGGGCAACGCCACTTCACCTGGCCTACCCCTGATGGCTACCCCGATACCTCCGCTCCATGGATAAGCAATCTCATGCCCCGCTGGCAATTTGCGATGGCTTTGGCACAAAACCAGATTAAAGGCACAAAAATTGACGTTGAGCATCTTTTAGAATTGAGCGGTGCAGCAAAAATTGAGCCATTTATCAAATGGATGAGCGCATTGCTCTTGGGTACATCTCTGCCTGATGAAGATTGCAAGCAAATGGCATCTGCTCTTCGAGAAGCTGGTGCAGGCGATGAGATTTCTACCGCACGTGTGGTGATTGCTGGCTTATTGGCTTCGCCTGCGTATCAGTGGAAATAAAACTTTCCCCTCGTAGTAAGGGCTTTAGCCCTTATTAGGCGCATCAATAACCGCTAAAGCGGTTACTACAAAAATTTTTACCTTCGCGTCCTTCGCTTCTTAGCGGTAAATATAAATTATGAAAACACAACATATCTCTCAAACCTCCCGAAAACCTATTCTCACCTTTGCACCAGAAAAAACAGCCCCACGTGGCGATATTCTTGTCGTTGTCTTTTTACGTGGTGCGGCAGATGTGCTCAATATGGTCGTTCCACATGGCGAAGATGAATACTATAATCTGCGCCCCGCGTTGGGTATTCCTCGTCCAGATGATAGTAAGACAAAAGTTGAAGAGCGTGCTATAGATTTGGACGGTTTCTTTGGATTCCATCCGCTTTTTAAGCCGCTCCTACCTGCGTGGCAGGAAGGCCATCTTGGCATAGTTCACGCTTGTGGTGCGCCAGATGATTCGCATTCTCATTTCAAATCACAAGAGTTGATGGAGCGCGGTGTAGAGAATGAGCAGGGTCCTGCCTCGGGTTGGATTGGGCGACATTTGGCTACGCTGAATACAAATAATCCCTCCCCGATGCGCGCAATTGCTCTGGGCGAACTACCTCAGCGCAGTTTATATGGCTCAACGCCTGTTTCATCCCTGCGCTCTATAGAAGATTTTCAACTGCACGGTAACGAGACCGCCGTCTTGCAAATGCAAGCCGCGCTTAGCTCTCTTTATAGTGGAGACGATCTCCTCAGCGGTCTAGGGCGTGAGACTTTGGGTATTTTAGACACATTGGAGAAAATCAAACCCATAGCACCTAATCCCCAATCACCTAATTACCCCGATTCCACTTTCGGACATGGATTGAGAGAAATCGCGTCTATCATCAAAGCTGAGATTGGCTTAGAAGTTGCCGCGATTGATTTAGATGGCTGGGATACTCATTTTGCACAGGGGGTGCAATCTGGACAGATGCCGCGCTTGATGCAAAATCTTGCAGATGGCTTAGCCGCCTTCCACGCGGAGATGATTGACCACGCCGACAAACTTACAGTAGTCGTGATGACCGAGTTCGGTAGACGTGCCTATGAGAACGCCAGCCTTGGCACCGATCACGGTCACGGCGGGATGATGATGTTGGTCAGTGGCAAGCTCAAATCTACGGGCGTTTTCGGTGAGTGGCCGGGGTTGGCACCGCATCAACTTTATGGACCCGGCGATCTCGCCGTCACAACCGATTACCGCGATATCCTAGGGGAGATTTGTATGAAGCGTTTGAATAATCCTGCTGTGGAGAGGATTTTTCCGAATTATGCAGTAAATATGTCGGGATATTTTTTGTGAATTCTCCTAGGGGGAGAAAAAATCAGGTATAATTTTGCCACCTTAAATCCAAATTAGAACGGTGTGTTGCTCCCCTTTTGTTTTTTAAAAAAGGGGAGTTTCTAATGCCGAAAGGATAAAAAATGGGACACGTTTCAAATAAACTTAATAACGCTTTCGAAGGAGCATTGGCTGGTGGCGGTGACCCTGCAACTTCACCACTTTATGTTTTTGGACCTTTCTTAAGGTTAATCGTTGTAGCGGGTGTTGCACAAGTGACTTTCGGTGCGTCGATCTGGCTAGTGGTATTAACCGTTGCTGTTGTTTCTGCAATGTATAGATTGGTTATGCAATGGGTTACAGACGGTAGCGGTGGCAGCGGATTAAGTGAGGAAGAGTTTGGGCCTTGGGCGGCAAAAATTAATGCGGCGATTACCTTTGTTGAATATACGCTTACTTTCTTGGTTAGTATGGCTGCGATGGTTACATTTATTGCTGACCGTGTCCCTGTTTTGAACGATACGCTGATCTTTAATATTCAATATCGAACTTTTATTGCGATTGCTTTGAGTGTTGTAACAGGTTGGTTGGTTAATCGTGGGCCTAAAATGGCAGCACGTACTTTTGGCCCAGCCACAGCCGGCGTTTTATTGCTCTTGTGGGCAATGATTATTTCTACGATTATCAAATATGGTTTTCATCTTCCTGACTTTAATTTACAGGCTTTTTCTCCAGAAAACTTGAGGTTTACTCTTGGTGGCTATGTGCGCATTTTGGCAGTGATGACCGGCATCGAAGTTTTTGCAAATATGGTTGCCGCGTATGATGGCACAGAATCACAAAAAGGCAAAAAAGCCTTTAATTCTCTTTTGATCATTATGGGCACAACGGCAGCAACGATGCTTATCGTAGGCCCTGTTATTAAAGATGTGGCCGATCCGCTCCTTGAAGACGTCTCTGTTTTTACTCAAACAATGGATGTTCTTCTCCCTACGCCGCTACCCTATTTGGGGACGTTGGTCGGTATTGCTGTACTTATGTCTGCTTCGGCAGCGGCAGCACAGGGGTTGCAAAACCTCTCTCTTGGTCTCTCAGAGCGACGTTATGTACCGCCACTTTTTGGGAAACGAAATGAATACCAGGTTGCAGACAAACCCGTTTGGTTGCAGGTGATTTTAGTTGGCATAGTCTTTTTGCTTTTCGGAACACATGAAGAAACTTATCTCGCTATTTACGCAGCTGGTGTTTTTGTGCTTCTCAGCATGACTGGTTGGGCGGTTGCAAAACGCCTTCTGCGCCAAGTGCGTGAGAAATTTGATATAGGCACAGCCTTGCTTATCGTTGGGACAATTCTCGCCGCAATTTTGACGACAGGTGCAACAGGCATCATCTTTGTAGAACGTTTTGCTGAGGGCGCGTGGACCTACTTCATCTTCATCCCGTTGCTCTATGTTATTTTTGGATATACCCGTAAGCAGATGGGTGAACCCTCTGCTGCACTGGATTATCTCGGACGGCTCGACGCCTCCAATTTGGCTGGCTTCGGTTTTGGACAATTAAATCCGGCCTCAGGCGCGGTGACTGCCAAACCCGCTACCCCAGATGATCTTCGCTGGGAACCAGCTCCTATTACCAAGAGTAAATGGCGGCATCAAGAATTTGAGCTCAAGAAAGTTATTGTCTTGCTCGATGGTTCAGACTATGCTGCACAAGCCCTTCCTTGGGTAAAGATGTATTGTCAGAAAACAGGCGCGCACCTGACTCTGCTTTCTTCTATCAAAAGCAAACTTGCTAATGAAGGCGATGAATTCGAAAAGAAATTTTCAAAACGACAGACTTACCTTGAAGGCGTGCAAAAAGAACTTCAAAGTGAAGGGCTTGACGTAGAAATGGTCATTCGCTCAGGATTTATTGCAGATGCTACGCAGATGCTTGTTCATGAAAAACATATAGATATTGTTGTCACCAGTACGCGTGGTAAATCAGGCGAACTCAACTGGACAAGCAGTGGAGTCTCGAGAAAGCTTATCCAGAAAATCAATCAACCTATTTTCTTAGTCCAAGCAACTGAAGATGGCGTTCTTGCTCCGCCCAAATTAGACAAAATTCTTGTTCCACTTGATGGGTCAATTTTCTCTGAGCGCGTTCTCCCTTATGCTCGTTCGCTGGCGCAGGTTTTTGGTGCGGAGATAATTTTGCTCTCAGTTCCTGCTGTACCTGAGCCTGAAGATTACAGTGCTCCATCCGAGCTTATCGAGGAAATTCGCCGCAAAGCTGAAGAAGAAATGGAAAACTTCCTTGATGCAGTAGCCCGCTCTCTGCGTGAGAGTGGAATTAAGGTACGCACTATGGTAACGGGGACTTTGCCCGTACGTACCATCGTCAATATCGGGCATGAAGAAGATGTAGATATGATCATGAATACTTCGCGTGGACGTGGAGGCTTGGAATTATTCATGGTCGGTAGTAAGGCGCAACGTGTTGTCGAACAAACAGAAAAGAACGTCTTTATGATCCCTATTCGAGATAGACCCGCCTAAAGAGTGTTGTAAAGAGTTAGCCACCGAGCACTTGAAAATGCTCGGTGGCTTTGTTTTTTTAAAGAGATTCATCTCCTCATGCTATAATTGCGATAATGTAAATTTATGCCACTGGAGGATCTAAGTTGATGACTGATACAGCCCTATTTCCCTTGAGCGATGAACATAAAATGATTCTTGACGCTGCTCGCGATTTTGCAGAATCCGAAATTGTGCCGATTGCAGCTGAATTTGATGAAAGTGGAAAATTCCCTTCTGAAACGATAAAAAAGATGGGCGAGATGGGCTTTATGGGTATTGAAGTTCCTGAAAAATATGATGGTGCAGGGATGGATACTTTAGCCTATGTTTTAGCACTGGAAGAAATATGCAAAGCAGATGCTTCTCATGGCACGATTATGTCGGTGAATAACTCTTTATTTTGTCATGGTATTTTAAAATTTGGTACAGAAGAGCAAAAGAAGAAGTTTGTTAGCCCTATTGCTTCAGGGGAGAAAGTTGGGGCTTATTCTTTAACAGAGCCAATGTCTGGTTCAGATGCAGCAACGATGCGAAGTCGCGCTGTACGGGACGGCGACGAATATATAATCAACGGACGCAAGTCTTGGGTCACGGGCGGTCCCGTCGCAGATTATGTAATTGTGTACGTAATCACTGATCCAGATAAAGGCGCAAAAGGCATCACCGCTTTCATCACAGATGCAAATCAACCAGGTTTTGTGCGGGGTAAAAAAGAACCAAAGCTAGGTATCCGCGCTTCGGCGACCAGCGAGATAGTCTACGAAAATTATCGTTGCCCTGTTGAAAATATGCTCGGCAAAGAAGGTGAAGGTTTCAAAATTGCCATGACTGTGCTGGATGTTGGCAGAATAGGCATCGCATCTCAGGCTTTAGGAATTGCAGAAGCCTCCTATGCCGCGGCATTGAGTTATGCTCGTGAGCGTGAATCTTTTGGTAAGAAAATCGGTCAGTTTCAAGGCATATCTTTTAAATTAGCAGATATGAAAACTCGCATCGAAGCCGCTCGTTTACTTGTTTATAATGCCGCAATGGCAAAAGAACGCTCAAAGACAACAGCTGAACGCTTTACTTTGGCAGCTTCTACTGCGAAACTTTATGCTTCCGAAACAGCAATGTTTTGCGCTCATGCATCTGTTCAAATACACGGTGGGATGGGCTATAGCAAGGAGTATCCCGTTGAGCGATACTTTCGTGACGCAAAAATTACTGAGATTTACGAAGGGACAAGTGAAATTCAACGTTTGGTTATCTCTCGCTTAGAAACTGGACTGCGTTAAGTGTAAATGCTTTCTCTGATTAAATTCTTCCCTTTCTTGCGTGGCGAATTTGCCCTGAAGTTCACGTCAGGGCTTTGGCAAACCATTAAAAAGATTATCAGCTAAAAATAGGCGAAGATTATGGGTATGCGGCTTTTTTGGATATTTCTGATAGCGGTTATATTGGATATTTATATTGTCTGGAAGTTACGCCCAAAATGGCTAATAAAATGTAACGAATGGCTGACATCATCATCAAGCAGGCTATTAAAATGGCTATCGTCGCCAGAGATAACGCAAGATTTGGATAAAAAAAGCCAGCAGAAAATTATATTTTTAGAGTTGGCTGTATTAGCATTATGGTCTTTATGGGTAGGAAGAGCCTACCTAGACTTTGATTTGGACGTTATTCCTGCAGGAAGGGAATTTCTGTCTGCGATCCAAACACATCATCTGTGGACACAATTTCAACAATGCGGATGGTGTGCTCTTTGGAATGGGTTTGAACGTGGCGGATATCCTGCTTTTGTAGATATTCACGGAAGTATGTTGCATCCTATCGTGATCGTGACGACTTTTGCTTTTGGGGTTCTTAATGGCGCGAAAGTTGCTTTGGTTATTTCCTTGTGGTTTTCTGGTTTGGCTCAGTGGTGGCTCGCTCGTGTATTGAATTTGGGGCGGATTCCCCGTCTTTGGAGCGCGGCGATGGCGATTGTTGGGGGGCATCTTGCAGGGCGCATGGAATTAGGAGCTTTTGGCGTAGTGCTTTCTACTGCAATGTGTAGTTTGGTCTTTGCTGCGGTTGTTGCAGTAGCAAAGGGTGGTGGGCGACACTCTATTGTCTTGTTGGGAGTGGTTTCAGCCTCGGCAATTTTGTCTGGGCAAGGTTATATTCAGGTTGGCTTATTAGGTATTTTGC
>Ga0209361_1000500_pt1 | contig 35401 bp, 38 predicted proteins | sample SaaInlV_200m_DNA_3_FD_184657 | JGI IMG/M metagenome (GOLD analysis project Ga0209361, IMG submission 184657) | Marine microbial communities from expanding oxygen minimum zones in the Saanich Inlet - SI037_S4LV_200m_DNA (SPAdes) (version 2) | ecosystem: Environmental > Aquatic > Marine >... | reverse complement strand
AGGCGCAGAACTTCAAGCATTTCTACGATATCAACAGCGGAGTATGCCACCAGATCATCCCTGAGAATGGCCATGTCTACCCTGGCATGCTCATGGTTGGAGCGGACAGCCACACATGTACCCACGGTGCATTCGGCGCGTTCAGCACGGGTATCGGTAGCACTGACATGGGGGCCGCAATTGGAACCGGAAAACTATGGTTCAAAGTACCCGAGACAGTCAAGATTCAGGCAGATGGAAGCCTAGGTGACAGGGTGATGTCTAAGGACGTTATTCTGAACGCAGCTAAACAGCTAGGCGCAGATGGGGCAACCTACGCGGCATTAGAGTTTCATGGAAGTACTGTCAAGGAGATGAGCATCGGGGCGAGAATGACCATGTGCAACATGGCGATAGAGTTGGGAGGAAAAACTGGCATCTGTGAGCCAGACTACAAGACGTTCAAATTCTTAGAGGGCAGGGTTAAGCACGATTACACGCCAGTCTACTCTGATCCGGACGCAAAATACTGGAAATCAATCAATGTAGACAGCGATAACCTTGCGCCACAGGTGGCTTGCCCACACGCCGTTGACAACGTCAAGGACGTTGGCGAGGTGACCGGTAAGGCAATCAACCAGGTCTTCATCGGCTCATGCACAAACGGCAGGCTGGAAGACCTGAGGGTAGCGGCCGAGATACTGAAGGGAAAGAAGATATGCAGTGACGTACGTGTGATAGCGACACCAGCAAGCCCAGAGGTGTACAAGGCTGCAAACACCGAGGGACTAATAACCACACTTATGGACGCAGGCGCAGTGCTGTGCAACCCATCATGCAGCGTATGCTTTGGGGGAAACCATGGCATACTCGCACCGGGCGAGGTGAGCCTGGCTACTAGTAACAGGAACTTCCGTGGAAGGCAGGGAAGTACAGAGGCTTTCGTGTATCTAGCAAGTCCAGCTACGGCAGCAGCAAGCGCACTGACAGGGGTCATCACTGACCCAAGGGAGGTCTAGAGATGAGTATCAAAGGAAAGGCTTGGAACTACGGCGATGACGTCAACACCGATTTCATCTTGCCGGGGATATACCTGGAGCTAACGGACCCCAAAGATATGGCAAAGCACGCCATGGAGGGACTCGACAAGGAGTTCGCCAAAAAGGTTCAACTAGGTGACGTTGTCATAGGTGGAAGAAACTTCGGGCTGGGTAGCAGCCGCGAACACGCACCAATAGCTCTGAAGTATTCAGGCGTTGGAGCAGTTATCGCAGAGGGTTTCGCGCGTATCTTCTATAGGAACGCAGCGAACCTAGGATTGCCCGCGTTGGAGTGTCCCGGCATCAGCAAGGAAGTGAAGACGGGGGATGACATCGAGATAGAGCTATCTGCCGGGAAGATCATCGTCAACGGTTCAAAGGAGCTGAGCTTCACGCCAGTACCCGAGTTCATGATGGAGATCCTGAGCGCAGGTGGCCTCAGGGAGTACATCAAAGAGAACAGGGCCAAGTGGTAACACTTACCCAACACCATTTATTCACGAACACCATTTTCAAGTTCATGACATGTTATTTCCGTCACATGAATGTAATTTTCAACCAAATAGGAGTAGAACCTACTAAAGATACCAAAAAAGATCTTGACCGTAAAATTCATTCACTTCTTGATGTAGAATATAAAAACTGTAGCTCAACATGGAAACTAGTGAAGTCTCGTTTAGATGAAGATCGAGAAGGGTTTATAGAGAAACTTAAAAACGAATTGTCATGAGTAGTGAGTGCATTTCTCAGAAAAATTGAGAAAATGCTCAACAACCAAAGTGATTAACGCACGCGCGGTATTAACAGGATACTCCGAATAAACCCGACTCCCATTTCTCATAAAAGTAGTTATTGAACCCAGGATAAATACGATTAGAATATGGATTAGGCATTTCTACATCCGGCGCATCCGCCTGGACAGCTAAAGGTACCGCCTCCACCAGTAGTCCCAGCGATCATACTGTTTTTATCGTATAGATTAGTCCAGCAGTCCCCGCAGACCCATTTCTTTCCCATATCCTTGTGAACGGCCTCCCTGAGGCTGAGATCATCTCCAGTCTGGTTGCAGAGCTCGCATGTTACCATAGACATAATCAGAGACCTGGGATATTAAAATGTCAGGGACAACCGAAAGGAATTATATTGTTTTTTTTGATAACGTTTGTTTAGAGTAAGTTGGAATCTAAATCTGGCGGGATCATTGAACTCCACAATGGCAGGATATTTGCAAACTCAGAGGGATGGGACGTGGGAGTTACGTTTAGCTTTACCATTCCATCAAGGGGTTAGACGATCTCTTTATCTCTACCCTGTATCTCAAGCGGCGCGCGCGCTGAGTTTTAGTTAATTGGGTGTACATAAACACGTTATAAGCGATTATTTGGAGTATATGCATCTCCTAATAAATCTTAAACCCTCTCCTAACAATGTTTCTCTGTGATTCTATGACGGATTTTTCGGAGAAGAAAGCGGACACACTTCGTGAGGAAGCGAACAAGTTTCTAGTTCAAAGGTGGGAGCCTAGGCCAGATGGGCCCAAGCCCATCGTGATGACGAGAGGAGAGGGTATCTACATGTGGGATGCGGGTGGTAAGAAGTACATCGACTTCATCAGTCAGCTTTTCAATGTCCATATTGGTTTGGGTAACAAGGTTGCAATCGAGGCTGCGAAAAAACAGCTTGACAGTCTGGCCTATGCTAGTCCCAGCTATTATAATGAACCCCAGATTGCGTTGGCAAAGAAGTTGGCGGAGATTACCGCTCCTGAGATAACCCAGACGTTTTTCGGCAACAGCGGGACAGAGGCAAACGAGGTGGCCATCAAGCTTGCCCAGCTCTACAGGGCGGCACCCAAAATCATAAGTTTCTGGGACGCGTACCACGGGTCCACATATGGGATGGTCTCGGTTGGTGGGTCCGCGCGAAACAGACAGAGCAAGGGCCTTAGCATAATCGAGGAGTTCAAGCACATCGCGTCTCCATACTGTTACAGATGCCCATACAAGAAGGAGTACCCGGGCTGTGACTTGTACTGCGCAGAGTTCCTAAAGTACACTATCGAGAAAGAGGGTGAGAGCACAGTTGCCGCGTTTATGGCTGAGCCTATTTGCAGCTGGGCGGGTCAGGTAGTACCCCCAGACGGTTACTGGAAGAGAATCAGGGAGATTTGTGACGAAAAGAATATCCTCCTGATATTCGACGAGGTGATGACGGGATTCGCAAGGACTGGCAAGATGTTTGCCTACGAGCACTGGGGAATTGTACCTGATATCGTGACCTACGCCAAAGGCATCACGTGTGGCTATATTCCACTAGGAGCTTGCGTCATCAACCAGAAGCTGGCCGATCACTTCAACGAGAAGGGCTTCCCCCACAGCTACACTTACAGCGGACACGCGGTGAGTTGCGCCACTGCATTAGCAGTGATCAATCACTACGAGGAGGAAAACCTGGCGGAGAATTCGGCAAAGAGAGGTGTATACATGATGGACAAACTCAAAGGTATGATGGATAGGATACCGATAATCGGTGACGTGCGCGGCATGGGTCTGTTCATGGGAGTTGAGCTTGTCAAGGATAGGGAGAGCAAGGATAGCCTGGTTCCCAAGGAGCTTGACAAGGAAGAGAAAAAGGATCCAGAGAAGAACCCGATGCAGTACTTCACTGACAAGGTGAAGAAGAATGGGTTGATTTTGAGCTCAAGCTGGGGTACCAGCATACTCAGGATGATGCCTGCACTGATCATCACCGAGGAGCAGGTTGACGAGGGTCTGAAAATCCTTGAGAAGACCCTAGAGGAGACAATAAAAAAGTTTGATCTCTAGACCCAAATCCCATTTTCTTCTCTCGCATCCTCTGTTGGAGAAATTTATACTGATAATTGCATATTATAACACGCTTCGCATATGGTGTTGAGTAATAATTGCTTGATTTGATAAAAACATAGAGATGAAAGAGAAAAGAGTGGAATCTACGTCAGGATCTTCTTGAAAACCCTCATGTTGTTTCCTCCGAGAATCTTCCCGATATCTTGATCAGAGTACCCCCTGTAGACCATTCCCTGGGTCAAATCTGGGAACTTTGTGATATCATCTAGCCCAGGGAACCCACACCCACCGTCGAGGTCACTACCAATTCCAACATGTTTGGTGCCGACCAGCTCTACCGCGTGATCGAGGTGGTCTAGCCAATCCAGTATCGTGACTTTTTTCAGTGTCTCAGGATTCCCGAACCCAACGCCGTCCTTTATGAATCCGGCGCAGAAGCTCAGATTGATAACCCCGCCCTTCTCCGCCATCGCTTTGATCTGGTCATCATCAAGGTTTCTGTGGTGGCTGCAGAGTGCCTTGCAGTTGCTGTGAGTGGCTAGGACCGGGTCTTTTGAGATATCCATCACGTCCCAGAAACCCATCGGGTTGAGATGACTGATATCCACGATCATTCCAAGCTTGTTCATCTCTACTACGACCTCCTTACCGAAATCAGTTAGGTGAGAGCCAGAGTCGGCCCCCGAGCCATCACCCAAGTCATTCCTAGGGAAGTGAGTCAATGTGAGGGATCTAGCACCAAGTCTGTAGATTGTTCTTAGAGACTCTATTTTACCCTCCAGCGGTTCCCCGCCCTCGACGGTAATGACAGCCGCGATTTTTCCATTCTTTACTGTTTTAGTTATCTCGTCATAGCTAGTGGCTATACTTATTGTGTCAAGGTTGTTTTCTACTTCAATATTGAACGTGTCAAGCATCTGGACTAGTCGAAGCAACCTAGATGAGTAAAGTGGGCTGACATACATGGCAAAGAGCAGACAGTCCACGCCGCCCATCTGAGTGCGAGGAATATCTATCTGACCGTGCTCTGATTTTTCGCCCAGTGAACGCCTAGGAACAGGAGCCCCGTTTCCTGATGTGACAAAAGGGGGTGATGTGATCACGTGCAGAATGGTGTCGTTGTGGGTGTCAACAACGAGGGATGAATGGTGGATAGATTTCGCCCTCTCAATTTGGTCTTTGGTCAAGTCAAACATAATTATAGTCTCAAATAATCACAATTTGAGCTTTTACATGGAATGGGCACGTTTAGTCTAGGGTATACTGGTTGAATCTTCTCGCCCTGACGAATCCGTAGAGCTTTATACCTGTTTTCTCCGCAACTTTGATTCCCGATAACAGGGGAGCCGATATGCTACACATTATTGGGATACCTGAGCGGGCGGCTTTCAACACCATGTCCCCTGATAGACGGCCACTGCAGGCCAGGATGCACTTGTCGAGAGGGTACCCGTGGATCATGCCTGAGCCTATCGCCTTGTCTATGGCGTTGTGGCGACCCACGTCCTCGGCGCTTTCTATGAAATCATCGTCCATGTAGCTGAGAATAGCCGAGTGTGTTCCTCCAGTAGCCTTGAAGTTCACGGAGTTCTCGTTCAGTTTCCTCATTAAATCGAATATTACTTTCGGGTCAGGGGCGTCTATCTCTTTCACCTTCAGCCCTTCAAGGATGGACATGTCAACGTTCTCGGTATTGCACGCCGTTGTGATAACCCGTTCCCGTTCAAAGTTTATCTCAGTTAGATCAACGGGATTTTTCAGATATATATCGGCTCTACCTACTCTGATCGATTCCTCCGATATGTCGTCCCGGCTTTTTATGACTCCCTCGGTCAAGAGGTGGCCTAGGGCGAGCTCCCTTAGTTTTTCAGGGGAAGATATCAGCGTACGGAAGGGCAGATCGTCAACGAAAATACAAAAAGGGGTATCGACTGCTATGTTGTCGTTTTGGATGCTCATAGATCCATCATTGCCTATTCGTTTTATCTTGACTCCTTCTCGATACATCGTTATCAGTACTCAACCGAAATACAGTGGTTAAAAGAAGTTCTATGATGACTTGGCGTGTGACCGTTTCTGGGTCATTATCTTGACCACATCCCTATGGCGCAACGCATAGTCCTTGGACGAGCTCTGCCTCGGCTGAGCACGCCGCAACAAATGACTGGGAGTAGTATTCATTTTGTTTCTCAAGGTTTTCCTCCGCTATGGTAAGGTTCATCATGTTAGCCATGCGCGTGACCGATGAAGCACAGAATAATAGTGATTCGGTAAAACCCCGGCTAGTAACATTTATTCCGCATAGTTTGATAGTGTTCTTATGGGTTTTCTTGGAACATCCGCGCCGCTTCAATCAGACTTAAGCCTAATAGCCCAGGGAATTATTCTTGTAGTCCTGTTTTACGGGGTTACGATGGTCAAGAAAAAGGAGTACATGAAACATGCGTACATGATGCTGGGGAGCCTGATATTGACACTGTGGAACGCTTTCATAGTTATGGTCCCAAAGGCTCGAAGCCTAGTCAGGATGTACAGGCCTTACGGACTAAGCCTCCTTGTAAGAATACATATGACTTTTGGCGTCATCGTACTCTTGTTGGGATTCTACCTGATATGGGTGTGGAGACTTGACGAGCCAGGTCCCTGCTTCAAACAGAGTGGGAAGATGAGGAAACTGGCTGGACTATGGATGCTTGAGGTTCTAGGTGGGTTCGTAATCTATTACCTGCTCTACGTGTGATACCCCATAATTATATCTACAATTCACCCTAATCATAACCATGGTAATTCATTTTATCCCTGAGATCGCGGATAGAGTCCACTACGTTGGGGTCAGGGATCCAGATAGAAGGATGTTCGACGCATTAGTTCCACTGCCTCAGGGAACCACCTACAACTCCTATTTGGTCAAGGGTGAGGCGAAAACTGCTCTTATTGATACAGTCAACCCGGGTTTTGAGGACGAGTTCGTAGAGCGAATCAGCAAGGTCTCCAGCGTGGAGGAGATCGATTACGTTATTATGAACCATGCGGAGCCGGACCATGCATCAGCTATTTCATACGTCTTAAGTAAAAACTCGAAAGCGAATCTTCTAGTCACCAAGAGAGGAGCAGATGCTGCAAAGCTCTACTTCAACATTCCTGAGGACAGGATCAGGGTGATCACTGATGGGGAGACAATTGATCTTGGTGGAAAAACTCTCAGGTTCATTGTGGCACCTATGCTCCATTGGCCGGAGACTATGTTTTCGTACCTAGAAGAGGATGGTGTCCTGTTCTCCTGTGACTTCTATGGGCTTCACACCGCATACGGCCTCTACGATGATCAGGTACCAAATATGATCCAGTATGCCCAGAGATACTTCGGTGAGATAATGATGCCGTACAAATCCATGGGCAAGAGAGCGATCGACAAGATAAGAGACCTTGACATCAAGGTGATAGCACCCAGCCATGGCCCTATTCACAGGAACCCTGAGAGCATCATGGGAGTATACGAGAAGTGGACAGTCGGTGAGACCAATGACAAAGTAATCGTCGTCTACGCTACTATGTGGAAAAACACGGAGAAGATGGTCAAACAGCTTGTTGCGGTGCTTGAAGAGAGGGGAATTGAGGTGCCTGTGTATAACCTGGAACACGCGGATATTGGGGAGATCGCCAAGGATTTGGTAGATGCCAGGGGAATCGTGTTGGGGACTCCAACTGTCGTGGGAAGGATGCACCCGCTGGCCGTATATGCGACTCACCTTGTTACCATACTCAGGCCTCCAGTAAAGTACGGCGTCGTTCTGACATCTTATGGATGGGGGAAAGGGGCGTTGTCTCATGCCTCAGAAATACTGGGGCCAACAGGGCTTGAGGTTGTTGGGGTCATGGAGGTTAACGGACCTCCAAGTCAGGAGAATTATTCAGAGATCAGGGCCATCGCGGGAAGTCTAGCTGACAAGGTTCTCTTAGAAAAATAGCCTTCATTTATCTATATTTTTATCCTCGTTTAAAGATACACCCCGCACGTTTCAAGATTTGTTCTCCCTATATCCTCGACGGATACTAGTTCAACCTCAACGGTCCTCTGTGGAGTCATTGGCAAAGTCGTTGAATTGATGTTAACTGAGTGGTTTCTAATCTAGAGGGACGACACACCTACATCAACCCCTATGAACCTAAACGATTCAAGGTGAGTATTGTTAAACCCATAATCCTCATGAGCCCAGGATGTACTCAGCGGACTCCCTGTTCTCCTTTGATCCAGCGAACCTCCCCCAATATGTGTCACACAATGTAGTCACAAGTTATCCAGTATTTTTTCGTTTGAGTACGCTTCCCCAAGCACTTTTCTCTCGGTAGTATCTAGTATGGGAAAGGGATGTTTGGATAAGTGGATAAGATTATGTCTCTTTCTCTTTCCAAGGCCCAGTTTCCCAGAATCTGCATTGGCTTAGATAGTCCTGTTGCCAGTCCCCCGGCCAGTCGACCATGCGAACCAGGTTGCTGAGCCTGTCGGCAAACTTCACTATAATGGCCTTTCTTGAGCTGAGTTGCGGGAAATATCTTCCTGTCTCCTTAACACCTTGATGTGTTAGCTCCAATACAAGATCGGCAATCTCCTTGTTGAACTCGTGGACTAGCTCATCGTATGTGGTGTCCGTGTCTTCGATGGTGTCGTGGAGTATACCCGCGCAGAGTATCTCCTCGTCATCCGTGACGTCCCGGAGGAGGCTGTGAACCTGAATAATATGAGCGATAAAGTAGGCTCTACCCTGGTCATCAAGCTGTCCATCATGTTTGAGGCTTGCAAACTCAAGCGCTTTATCCTCCAATCGGCCCATTTAACGCGCCTCCTCTAGATTACTTCTCCAGAATTTACTATCATCTAGGAATCCTTGCTGGATATCTCCAGCCCAATGACTCATCCTAGACATGTTGCTGAGGCGGTCGGCGAACTGGATCAGGATACCCTTCCTTGTCTTGAGCCTCGGCCAATAGAAGTTTTTGTAATCGTCTCCTTCGTGGGTAACCTCCATTACGAGGTCTGCGATCTCTTTTGTGAACTCGTGTACGAGTTCCTCGTACGTGGTTTCGGTGTCCTCGAGGACATCATGGAGAAGCCCAGCGCAGAGCGTCTCCTCGTCATCCGTGACGTCCTTCAATATATTGTGGACCTGGATCACGTGTGCGAAGAAGTATGGCCTGCCTCTGTGATCGACCTGTCCTCTATGTTTCTTACTGGCATAATCCAGCGCCTTGTCTTCCAAACGACCCATGGTTATCAGAGTATAGTAAATGAAAGTGAGGATAAAACTATGGATGGGAGTATGTGATCATCACTCAGTATTTTCTAATTCGCTGTACCTTGGGCCAATATGTTCACTAGACGACCTAGTACCCAACTATCAATCCAAAATTTTATCCACGGTTTCTGTTAAATCATTGATATGGTTTCCTTCGAGTCCATCGTTTCCACATCTTCTTGGCTTACACTCAGCGCCTCATTCCTGTTCTACGGGATTGCATTGAGACAGCGGAATAGGATTTCAGCCTCCCAGCTCAGGCTTGAACAGATCAAGTTCATCAACGATGAAGGAGCTAACAGGGCTCTCACGGAGATTCTTTGGGTGTGGGAATGGAAGGATTTCGATGAGTATTGGGCAAAGTACAGCCCAAGAGAGAACCCCAAGGCAAACGTGACAAGAAGGGTAGCCAGGAATTACTATGTGGCGCTAGCATCGATGATAAGGAAAGGAGATATGGATGTTGAGTTACTCTACGAGCTGAACCCATCGAGTGTTACCAGATACTGGGAAAAGATCCAACCCGTCGCAAAAGAGTTTAGGAGGCGCAACGATTATCCAGATTATCTTGAGCCCGTAGAGTACCTTGCTGGGAGGATAGCGGAGTTAAGAAAAAGCAAGAACCTTCCCACTCCAGGGCAAGTGAGTTAGTTACCATCCGAGGGCGTAGGGCTCACCGGTTCTAGGTGATGCTCCACCTGACATCAACCCAGTGACCGGGTTGTACCTAATCGCCAGACACCTACCATGACTCCACGGTTTGCTTATTTTCATTTTGTGCCCTCGACGACCTAGCTCTTCGACGACACCCATGGGAATCCGTGGCTCGATGCTCACTTCCAATGGCCTAACGGGATGAGGCCAGAAGCTGGCAGGAAAATGGCTTGTGTGTACCGTAGGTGCGTCAAGAGCTTCCTGGACGTTCATATCGAACAACTTGTAGTTGAGGAAGAACTGGAGGGTCCACTGGTCCTGTTTGTCGCCTCCTGGGGTCCCGAACACCATGTATGGTGCGCCGTCTTTGGTCACCAGGCTAGGGGTCAAGGTGGTGCTGGGTCGCTTTCCCGGCTTAAGTGCCTCAACGTGGTTCGGGTCCAGGTGTAGAAACTGGGCGCGTGTGTTGGTTGGGAACCCAAGACCGGGTATCAATGGAGAAGTTCTCAACCAGCCTCCACTCGGGGTAGCGGAGATCATGTTACCGTATTTATCAACGGCCTCTAGGTGGACGGTGTCGCCCTCGAACCATGGTTTTTGGCCGCTCTCTGCTAACATAACTGGCTCGACTCCTCCGGGTCTGTGAAGTTTTGATGCCTCGGGTTCGATGAGCTTGGCTCTCTCCGCGGCGTACTCTTTGCTGAGGAGCCAGTCAAGTGGGACGTCCTCGAACTCTGGGTCGGCGTAATAGTGCTCCCTGTCCGCGAAGGCCAGCTTGGCAGTCTCCATGAGAGTGTGAAGGTACATAGCTGAGTTGTGGCCCATTGATTGCAGGTCGTAGCGTTCGAGTATCCTGAGCTGCTGGAGGAAAACCGGTCCCTGGGTCCATGGACCGCACTTGTGGACGTCGACGCCGTCATAGTCAACATACACCGATTTCTCGAAAGTTGCCCTGTACCCGCTCATATCGTCTAGTGTAAGTAGCCCGTGGTGCTCCTTACCGTAAACGTCCTTGCACTTGAAGTCCTGCATGAATTTCACCATGGCATGAGCGATGGGGCCGTTGTAGAAGTAATTGCGAACGGCGTCTATCCCAGCATCCCTGCCTGTCTTTGCGGCAGAGAGATAGGTCTTTCTAACATTTTTAAACGTCCTAGCCCAGTCAGGATTGTTGAGGATCTGTCCCACTACTGGTGCCTTCCCTCCAGGTAAGTATATCGAAGCTGAGGTTGGCCACTCATCCAAATACTTGGGCTGGAGTCTTCCAAGAAACGCAGCCAAGGTGGGGAACATGGGGAAGCCATCGCTGGCTATCCTGATGGCTGGGTCGAGCACACGGTCAAGACTCATAGAGCCGTATTCCTCTAGGACAGTGAGCCATGCATCGAATGCCCCGGGAACACAGGCTGGCGTAAATCCGTCCTCGGGTATCATAGGGTATCCTTGCTCCTTGAACCAATCAATTGTGGCCCCAATCGGGGCGGGGCCCTGCCCGTTGACCGAAACCACTTTCTCTTCGTCATTATGGTAGATGAGAATTGGGCTCTCACCCGCGACGCCTATGAGATGGGGTTTGAGGAGGCTTAGGCAGAACCACATTGTTGCCCCTGCATCGAAGACGTTTCCTCCTTCCTGCAGTATTCTGAGACCTTCAATGGTGGCTTGGTAATGTGTACTGGTAACCATGCCGTTTGTGCCCTGGATAACTGGTCGGGTAGTAAAAGTCATGAACTACGTGTGATTTACTGGATATTTAGCATCTACTGACGGTCAATTAAATCGCCTATTGGCTCTGAAGTTATTAATAGTCGAGCGTACACCCTTTTTCTGATTATAATGGTTGACAGTATTCTGATCATTGGCTCAGCAGGAAGCGTTGGACACGATATGATGTACCAGATAGCATCAATGGGGTTGCCAATCAAGGTTGTTGGCTCAGACGTAAACGAGGCAAAAGGCTTGCTCGAAATTGAGGAGAGTCTCCACGTAGCCCATAGCTTCGGCTTCTACCCAGATATGAGCTTCCAGAAAATTGATTTATTTGACATCGAGGGTACTGCTGAGACGCTCTCAGAGCTGAGACCAAAGGTGGTCTGTAACCTCGCGAGCCTTGGAAGCTGGTGGATTACCAGACTTCTTCCTGATGACGAGTACAAGAAGATAGGACCCATTGGCCCATGGCTGCCAAACCACCTGACGCTTGCCATGAAGCTTATGAAGGCTATTAAGAAGAGCGGTGAGAATATCAAGGTCGTGAACGGGGCTTTCCCTGATGCCACCAATGTCGTGCTTGATAAGCTTGGAATGGCACCGGTTTGTGGTGGTGGCAACATGGATTTGGGGATATTCAGGTGGAAGAGGATATTGGCGAGAGACATGGGAGTACCACACAGCAGCGTTAAGATTTACGGTGTCGGTCATCACGGAACATTCTATACGAAGAGAATGGATGCACCATTCTGGGTAAAAATAATAGTCAGCGGAGAGGATGTAACAGACAGGTACCCGAATACGAAGCTCAGGGACATGTACGCCGAGGCGGGCTACGCCGCAAGCGCACAGTACACTGGAGCCCTTGTAGATCAGATGAAGACAGCAGCGAGTTTTTTGAAGAACGTCCTGGCTGTCTATTATAATACGAACCAGGAAATGGAATGTGTTCCAGGACCAAACGGTCTACCTGGATCGTATCCGTGTAGACTAGGGGAGAACGGTGCAGAGGTTTTCGTTCCCGATATCGGGGTTGACGAGGCTATCAAGATTAACCAAGCTGGTGGCCAGTATGACGGCATCAAGAGGATCAAGGATGACGGAACCGTTGTGTACATGGACGAGAACGTGGAGTATATGCGGGAGGTCGTCGGCTACGATTGCAAGGAGCTAAGGCCCAATGAGTCGGAGGAGAGGGCTCGTGAACTTAACGGTTTACTGAAGAAGCTTTACAACAAGTACAAGGTTGAGGCTTAAGTCCACCTTTTCTCTTTTCTACCTGCGCGGATGGGTTAAATATACTCAAATGAATCAAACTAACGATTTTTCATGAGTCAGAAAACACGATCAGGAGGATATCCGCCCGGATTCCAGATGCTAACGGATTTCGAGGAAGACATGCCAAGATACTGGGGGCGTAAATGGAAGGCAAACACCACAATAGGCAAGCTCAGGATGGTGATGCTTCATAGACCGGGAAATGAGTTTCTCAGCGTGGGCAAGCCGACTCCGTGGTATCCAAATGAATCTTCACTTAAAGCCTGGGGGATGCTCGAAAAACCAAATCTGGAGGAGATGGTTAAAGACCATGAGAACGTGGTCGATGCATTCAAACAAGAGCAGATCGAGGTAGTTATTAGGAAACCCGTACCTGACGACCAGCTTCACCAGGTTTTCTCTGTTGACACCGACGATTCCTCGTATCCAGCGGTATACGGAAGGGTAATTCTGAGAATGCTCAGCGAGGCTAGAAGAGGCGAGGAGGTCCCAGTGTATCGGACACTCGCTGATATCGGGTGCCCTGTTGTAGGCATGATAACAGGGAAAGGGATGGCCGAGGGCGGGACAATTGGCTGGCTCGACGAGAAACACATGATAATCCAGATCCATGGAATTTACTACAACACACACGAACCTGAGGTTATGAGAGCAAACGAATCAGGATTTAATCAATTATCAAATATTGTCAAAATGCAAGACCCGGAGGTGGACGTTAGGATTGCCCCCGGCTATGGTTACAGGATTGGCAGCTCCACGCTTAATATAACCTACCAGATGGTTGACAAACACACGTCCATATGTGATCCTAAATGGATCAGCCCATATCTAACCAACTGGATGGAGGCGGAAATGGACTGGAACTTTATCACGCCACCAGATAAGGCGTGCAGGCATTATGGGGTCAACACCGTCGGGCCCGAGACTGGGGTTGTTCTGGGGCCAGGCAAAATCATGGTTCCTTCCCCACCATCAAGCACCCAGAAGGGTATCAAGTGGCTGGAAAGTATTGGCATTGACGTTTTGCAGGTTGATTGCGCTAGCATCGTTGTTCCTAGAAGGGATGGATTCTTCCATTGTACGGTCAGCTCACTCATCAGGGACTCCGAGCCAAAAGACTAGCCTTGTAATACTTTTTTTATGCAGAACTAGTTTCGTTTCCCAAATAACTCCGAATTGAGGTCCTGCTTACGCTTCCTGAGATTTAATAACTGCACGTCGAACTCGTTAAGCATCGCCTCGTATTTCACGAGGTATTTTTTTGCCTCTTCGCTGTTCTTTCTCAGTCTAACCATTTTCCCCATATCGTCCGGATTTTCCACCTGGAGAATTGCATTCCCAGACAAGTCCTTTAGAACCTGGACGTATTGCCGTATGTTGATATACTCCTTTCCGTTGATGACGCGCTTTATCTCGTCCTCAATCTGCATTATCTGAATAAGTGCAGATGACCTCGTTTTACCCACAATGTATACTATGACCCCTAGCTTAATGAAGCCTATGTTATTTTTAACACAGTAGCGGATTGTAGCTCTGCCACAGATCCAGACACCTGTCATGTTTTATCGTTAAACAGCTTCAGGTTTAATGATGTCAGAACAGAGATTGTCAGGTAAGATCCAAACAGTGATGGGAACTATTGACCCAAGTGTACTCGGTGCAACGCTGTCCCATGAGCACGTCCTATGGGATGCCAGTTTCTTGTATGAGGAACCAGATGATAAAGAGAGTACACACGAGCCTGTGAAGATTGAGAATATCGAATGGCTTAGGCGACACGGAGTTAGCAGTATTGATAACCTAAGGTTACTGGACGAGAATGTCGCCATCGATGAGGTGCTTCGTTTCAAACGGGCCGGTGGAGGCGCACTAGTTGACATGGGGAACGTCGGTCTATTCCGTGACCCTGAAGGCTTGGCCCGTGTATCCCGTGCCACTGATGTGCACATCCTGATGGGGTCTGGGTACTACGTTGGAGGGAGCCACCCAAGAGAACTGGCGAAACGGTCGCATGACGATCTCGTAGAGGAGATGGTGCGAGACATCACCGTCGGTGTTGACGGCACAGGTATATGTGCAGGGATCCTGGGGGAGATAGGCTGCTCTCATCCATTGAAGGAAACTGAAATCAAAGTACTTGAAGCGGTTGCAGAGGCACAAAGAGTTACCGGTGCACCCGTCAATATCCATCCAGGTCGAAGTCAATCCGAGCCCATGGAGATCATCGATCTTTTTCGTGGATTCGGGGGAGATATCAGCCGCACCGCCATGAGCCACCTAAGTAATAGGCATGGTCTGGACGTGGACCTCACTTTAGAACTTGCAAAGACAGGTTGCTATATCGAGTACGATAGCTTCGGGAACTACCAGAACCCAATAGTCCTCCCTGAGAAGACTTTTTTCGCTTTGAGCGACTGGCAGCGCATCGAGTGTATACAGGAATTCATCGACCATGGGTACTTGAACCAGATTCTTATCAGCCATGATGTCTTCAACAAGATTGACCTTCACAGATACGGTGGCTTCGGGTACGACTACATTCATGAGACGGTGATACCTATGATGGACATGAACGGAATGTCCGAGGAAGAGATTCACGCCATGCTTGTCGAGAACCCGAAGCGATTCCTTCAGTTTGTCTGATGATGAAAAGGAATGATAATTATTCCTCTTCTTTCCACATCCGCGGATGATGGTAATTACTGGTGAGGCTCGCTGCAGGGTTATGCCCTGTCACCCTGTCCTTGATTATCAGGGTCGTCACCGGTCCCTTTGCATGCCAAGTGAACTGGATATCATGTCCGATACAAAGTCCAACTATTATGTTGAGATCAACATCCTCCGAGGCTAATATCTCAGCCTGTATTATGGGGTTACATCCCGCTTCAAATTTGTCAGGTTGGCCCCTTAGTGCGTGAATCTTGTCCTCTCCTGCTATGCCCCACTCGGTTTTGTCGACGTTACCGCACTTGCAGCAGACTGAGTAGACGTCTAATCCGGCTGACTCGAATATCTCGACTATTCTTCTGGCCTCTTCGCCAAGACCTGTGCAGAACGCGACTCCTAGTTTTTTCCATCCCATCATATCAGCGAACTTTAGGATTTCAAGTATTCTAGGCCGGACTGCGATGACCCTGCCCCTGATGTTCATGTATGCCCTTTGCTCGGTTATTGTGGAGTTCTGGTAGAACTTTTGCTCTTTTGGGTCCTTGTATTTCTTCCATGCTGTGTCTATCACGTCCTGCTTGTGTTTCATGGGGCAGAACTCAGGTAACTGCTCCCGTGTCCATCCTTCACGGGTGCATTTCCTGTCCACGCACTTTGCGCACTGTGGGGTTTTCAATTATATCATATATGAACAGTTGGATGGGCTAAATAATTTGTGAACAAGGATATACATTATCTGATTTTCTTTGAACAATCGACGTCCGCATCAAAATTTTAAGTTGGGACTTTTTCCGGGGTTATCTCTTATGGTTTGATAATATGGGTCAATCTCAATCTTATCAGGGGCACTCATAAAACGTGGAGTATCTGGACGAACGTTACTTTCTCTACAATGCCCTCAGTTCCTTTGGAGTAGATTAGATTAGTTTGACAATCACTCAGGTTATGTACAACAATTATTTTTTTCCTGATAACCTCACCGTATTGTCAAGTTTACCGGATTCAACGCTTATTGATGAGGCTAGATTTGTCCCATATTCAACTTTTGAGTAATACATGAATTGGGTTGTGGAGAAAAGGTATGACTGGCGGGGATAATTGGGAACGCAGTACTGTTATATCGAATTAATCAATGACGATTATAGTGAGAAACAGTATAGTTCATGATATCGTGAATAATCAACCCATATGAGTATACGTGGTTTTGAGTCGTAATGTGGTCAAGGCGCGCATGATATCCAGAAATGCGGATAAAAACCCAAATCCGATGATTTGCTTTTTCGAATCCTTCAATAACACAGGCGGGATACGTCACAGAATGAAGCATCCGTCCCTTGACCTGTCGCTCCCGTATATCACCGAGGGACTGGAGGGCATCGGGGGAGAGATCAAGGCACTTCCGGAGGACTTTGCCGTGGAGGAGGTGCCCCTGTACGAAGCGTCGGGTCACGGTAGCCATCTGTACGTCAACATAACCAAGGTGGGGCATACAACCAGGGATGTCCAAGTCAGGCTAGCAGAATTGTTCAAGCTCCGTCCCAGAAACATTGGAACCGCTGGCCTCAAGGACAAGAACGCGGTGACCACCCAAACGTTTAGCATCCTCTTCGAGAGCGGTGATGTGGATTCTGATGAAGCCATGGATCTGATTCAGAGGAAGCTGGATGTCAGGGTTAACGGCGCGAAGTTCCACGACAACAAGCTCAGGGCGGGCCACCTTATCGGAAATAACTTCCAGACCACAATCACAGGTTTGCGTATGTCCATGGACAGGGCCGTTGAGAGGGCCGGAAAAATAGCGGAGATGATCCACCGGACGGGATTCCCCAATTACTATGGTGAGCAGAGGACTGGGCGCTGGGGCAGGAACGTCCGCGACGGTTGGGAGATAATCATGGGCGGGAGGAGACCCAAGGACAGGTGGCTGGGGAAACTGCTGGTGGCGGGGTACCAGAGCTATCTGTGCAACAGGTACCTGGCGGAGCGGGTTAGGCGGGGTCTTTTCGGCAGAGTAATGCTTGGGGATATAGCAAAGAAGCACGACACAGGGGGCATATTCTGGGTGAACGACCCGCGGGCAGAACAGGTTCGGTTTGATGTGGGTGAGATCAGCTTCACTGCCCCTATATTCGGCTACAAAATGTCAAAGCCGCTGGGGAAACCAGGGACTCTTGAAGACGAGATTATTGAAGAGTCTGGGGTTTCTTTGGATGATCTGAAGCGGGTAAAGCTCACGGGCACCCGGCGTTTCGGCAGGCTAGTTCCAAGGATCGAGGTCGCGGAGGTCCCGCGGGGGATCAGGCTCTCGTTTATGTTACATAAGGGCGGTTATGCTACTTCCCTGCTCAGGGAATTCATGAAGGCGTAGAGGTCTAGTTCTTCTCCTAGGGAGGGGCTGGTTTTGATCTCGTCACAGGTCATATCGAGAAAATATTATTTTTACAGCGGTATTGTGTCAAGTAATCTGACACAAGCTGTTTTTTAGTACTTGCGTTGCAGAAAAAAAATTCTATCTTTGTCTTTTTATCGTATGGTGGCAAGGGTTGTCATCTGGTGGTTTTGAGTCGCCGATGCGCCTCGGTGTACATGGCCAATATGTTCTCAGTGGGCGTTATGGGCTGGATATTGTGGCACGGAGCCAGGATGTAACCGCCTGGTCCCAGAGTGTTGAGGTTCTCCCTGACCTCAGCGCGGACGTCATTTGTTGAACCGAAAGGCAGCGTGTGCTGGTTGTCCATTGCGCCGTGGAGCACCACCTTATCTCCGTACTCTGCCTTGAGCATGGCCCTGTCCATGTTGGCGCACCTCCACTGGATTGGGTTCAGGATGTCTATACCGATTCCAATCATATCCGTGACGATCTCGTTGATAGCACCGTCACTGTGGAAGAAGACGTGAACGTCATTGTCGTGGGCAAGGTCGTTCATCCTCTGCATCCTTGGGAGGAAGATTTCTCGAATCATCTTGGGCGAGATGAGCAAACCGTTTTGTGCCCCGAAGTCCTCGGCGATGTAGCTGAAGGTGACCCTGCCTGGTATCTCCCGGTAAATCCGCCGAGTGTACTCGTACCGAAAATCAAACAACCTGTCAAGGCAATAGTTGGCTACCTCGGGGTACCGAAAGAGGTCGATGTATCCCTGCTGCTGGCCCCGTAGGTTCTTGTAGTCAAGGAAGGGCTCCGAGCCGCCGCCTGATACGGGGTAATCGTACCATCCATGAATCTGTTCCTTGATCGTTGTGAAGTCGTAGTCGTTGATATCCGGCCAGGTGTAGTTCGCCTCGATCTCATCAATGGTCTTGTACCCTGCAAGCGGGTGGGAGACGCACTCCTTGTATGAGCCTGTCCCGTAGTCAACGTCCCGGTACTTGCATCCAAAAACGTCCTCGTCGTGTGGTATCGGCTTTCCCATGTACACGGGCTCGACGGTGAAGGGCACGTCGATGTCCAGTTTCTCGTACATGTCCCTTATGGTGGACGCATTGAGGTGTCTCATCAGTCTCTCAGTTACCTCGTCTGTCGCCCAGTAATCGATTGGTGGGCGGTCAGATTGACCCCCACTAAGAATTGCGTCCCATCTCGTTTTGGGTGTATCACCATCAGCCATAACTGGTCATGTATTATTGATAATAAAATTCTTGGCAAAGGGTTGTGTTCTATTTCGAAATAAGTGGGTTAAGCTTCCTTTGAGACCTGTTCTCCGCCCTTGGCCCAGTTGTATCGCGGGATGTCGTGGATGATTATGGTGAGGCCCGCTGGGTCCACTCCTATGTCCTTGAAGGCCTTGGTTATGCCCTTCATAAGTTTGTCTTTCTGCTCCACGGTCTTCCCCGTCCAGGTGCTTATGGTAACTACCGGCATGTTGATCAAAGAAGAATAGGGGAGCTGGTATTTGAAATCAATAGGATAGAGGATATGTCAGAAGACATTGAGGTTCCGTTCCTATGGGCAAACAATGCCGAGATACGGGGTATCTTGGGGAAGAGGTAGCTTTCATGTAACATTGGATATTCCAGGTTTATTCTAACATACCGTAGGGGGTCAGGTACTGAACAAATTCAACCGTGTATCCCTCGGTGTCATCGAAGGTGAACCCCTTGAGCCTCATCTTCACCCCGGTGAATGGCTCGTCCTCAAGGGTCTCCACCCCTCCCGCTTTTATCTTCTTGAACCAGGGGTCTATGTCTTTGACCATCACAACTAACCTCACGGGCTTCGATGGGCTTGTCCTGTGTGACCCCAATGTCCCGTCTACCAGTCCAAGCAACGCACCCTCGATGACCTTGAATATCTTGACGTACCCGAAATCAGCGACAAACTTGAACTTGATGATGTCATTGTAAAAGTTGAACGCTCTTTCCAGATCGTCGTAGTAGAACAGGGTCAGAGTTCCCTCTAGATCGTATTCACTCATGAATCAGAAAAGGTTCTCACTGGTTTAAATCATCATCCAAGAACTCCTTGATGGTTGCGGGACTCCAGTAGGTCCTCATCTTGATCAGGTGCTCTTTGGCCTTTACTCGGTCCCCGACCTCGTAGTATTGGAGCATCAGCTTGAGCTCCTCCGCTGCATTCCGGAGAAGGTTAACGGCTTCCTCTTTTTTGACCGTCCCGTGGCTCAGGGCGTGTTCGACGAGCGAGCCCTTGTAGCTCCTGGTACCGTTTGTCAGGTCATCAACATATCCATCGAGGCAGTCCCAGGGGTTCCCGTCTGTTCCCATGTACTTGTCAAATGCGGTCACAGTGAATCTTTCCTCTGCATCCTCCAGGGCAGCCTCCGCGAGTTTCTTTCCCAGGTCACGTGCTTTTACACAGGCCTCATCGTACTGAACCATATGCACAGGTAACCCGCCTATGTACTTGAAACTTCGAGTGAAGGCCCATTTGGACATCTCCCAATCAGCCATCCGTGTCCCGCCGTTGTTTGCGGCCTGGGAGAGGGATGCAAAAGGCAGTCCGTTGAGCTCTCCACTCCACATGAACGGGTAAAACCTCTCGAAGAACAGTTGGACCGAGGCAGGCGGCCTTGTGAAGTATACCGGCTGGGCGATGAATAGGCCATTGGCGTTCAACACTTTATTGACTAGCTCGCCTTCACCCATCCTGCCCATGGAGTCGTCCAATGTGCACCTGTGATCGTCGTTGCGTGCACAGTTCCAGCATGATATGCAGGGACTAATTGGGAGATAATCGAAAATATTGACAAACTCAACGTCCACTCCCTTAATGGACTTTATTCCCTCGATTACTCGGTCAAGCAGTGTAGCAGTATATCCCTCAGACCTGGCACTAGCCAGAACACATAACACGATAGCCATCAAACAATCTCCGTCAGCTGAATACCATGAAACTTAGACCTATGGGTCTATAACTTTTCCATGCCAAGCACAGATGGTCATAGTGTTAGCCCGTCTAAATGGGTAATCCTCTGTGAAAAGGAAAGACGGAAAATTATCTCGGTTTGCATATAATCTCAAGGATATGCGAGTCAAAGAAAAGGTGAGTGTTACTCGGTCTGAGCACCACCGCCGAGTCTGCCCCACCCTGGCCACCGATACTGATAATCTCCTCGTCCGTCCTGATCAGCCCCGCGTCAACCGCCATGCACGAGACCTCACACGCCACTTTCACCCCGGCGCTGAAGAGGCGAAGCACATGTGCGATGATCTCATCCACTTGGATGACTCCGAATTTCTTGTTTACGGCACGGCCAAGTGTTCCAAACGCATGGGCGGCAGTGACAAAACGGCCTCCCCTGGATTCAATTTCCGAGAGAAGCTCGTTAGGGAAGGACTGGGCGTTTTTCTCGGTTACGCCAGTAACGATGACCAGGTTGTATCCCTCAAAAACATGGGAAGCCTTCAAAGCGGTCTCTCCCCGTATCGAAGCCACTACGATGCTCTTTATTCCGAGCTCATCCGCCCTTTTCTTGGCCAGTCTGAGGGTCTCGTCAGTCTCCTTGACTCCCCTCTCCTGTTTGATAAAATACGTGGAATCAGTTGTAATATGCTCATCAATCATAATCAATCATCTACAATTCCTATTCATCAGCTATATTTTGTTGCCTCATAACATCAAATATGCTGAGTCTAACTCACGCTGTCCCCAAGCGCGCCAGTACGGATACCGTTTGCTTACCATTTTATAGATGAAGCTTAACCTATAACCATGCCCGGTCCTCCCCTTAACTACAAGCAGATACTTGATTCTTGCAGGGACGGCGTGTCGATTAACTCCGGCATTAACATTGTCTACATCAATGAACCCTTCGCCAAAATGCTTGGTTATTCCAAAGAGGAATTGCATGGTATAACTGTCTTGGATATCACTGCCTCGGATTACAGGGAGAGAGTAATCGAGAGGACGAGTAGACGGCAAAGTGGAAAAAATGCTGAGACTCAATTCGTGACGGAGCTTGTTAGAAAAGATGGAACACGTATACCTGTTGAGCTCAGTGTCGCACGCATCGATTTTGAGGGAAAAAGTTCGAGCCTGACAATTGTCAGAGAAATATCTGAGCGAATGAAAGCGGAGGAATCATTACAGGCTAGTGAGGAACGGTTCCGAGGACTAATGCAATCCGCCTTAGAACGGGTCGTAATATTAGACAAGGGGCTGCATTATATCGAGGTAAATAAGAGCTGGCTTAAAATGGCAGGTCTTGAACGAGAAGATGTTATTGGAAAACATGTGCTTGAAGTTTTACCTGGGTTGAAAGAGGACGGGCGCTATAATGCGTACTTGAAAGTATTGGAGACGGGGGAGTCTATTGAGCTCGTTGGAGTCGAGTCTATTACTAAACCGGGATCAATGTTAGATATCTCAGTGTTCACAGCGGGGGATGTTCTAGGGCTTATCAGCAGAGACGCGACAAGGAGGATAACATTTCAAGAAAGATTGGCGGCACTTCATGTTTTTGGTTCAAAACTCTCAAAGGCAGATAACCTTGAAGAGGTAGCCCAGTTCACACTTGATGCCGTTGAGAGTATTTTTGGGTACCAAAACACCGATTTTAATCTCGTAATCGACGATTATCTCGTCCCAAGCCTGATAAAAGACGAGGCCCTACGAAAAAACCTTGAGCTTCATATTGATGGCCCAGGAATCATTGTACGATCGTTTAACACAGGGGAATCTCAACTTGTACATGATACCAGACTAGACAAATCCTATGTCAATGGTAGAGGGGAGGACACAGAATGGCTATCTGAACTCGCCGTTCCCGTGAAGATCTCAGATGAGGTAGTAGCGGTTATTAACATGGAGAATACTGCGCAAGGGGCTTTCACCGAGAGCGACCGAAAGCTCATTGAGACACTGGCACTCCATGTATCATCGGCGATGGAGGGTCTCCGATCCCGTGAAACCCATGATAAAATCTATAGGCAAATGACAGAACAGAAACTGAGAGCAGAGCAATCTCAAGAACTGGAACAAATCAAAACTAACTTTATAATGAAAGCCACCCACGAGCTCAGGACCCCCTTAACAATCATCAAAGGTTATAGCGAGTTACTATTAGACGATGATATTTATCGCCACCCAAAAACCCTGGTTGATTTCCTGTCAGTTATTCTGAAAAACGTGCAAAGATCTGAGATTTTGATCAACGATCTATTGGATGAATCACAATTAATGTCGGGTAAGTATGTACTAAATGCCCAGTTAAACGATGTTAACAGCCTTATTGAGGATGTTATAAATGACGCCGGGATATTTCTTGACCCAAAAAATCAACAGTTATCAGTGAAAAAGCTGAGCGGTATTCAGCCGTTCATATTTGACAAGGATCGCATGTACCAAGTTTTAATGAACTTGGTCCTAAACGCCTCCAAGTTTTCCGGTTATGACTCAGAGATAAAGCTGGTTGTGGAGGAAAACGGGGTGGAAATTAAATTTTCAATAACTGACGAGGGCGTCGGTATACGAAAAGAGGATACTAACAGGATTTTCCAGCCCTTCCCCGGTATAGAGGAAGGTACAATACAACCGGGAATCGGTATTGGCCTGTCAATATGCAAGGGATTCGTGGAGCTCCATGGCGGAGAGATATGGGCTGAATCTGAAGGGCTAGACAAAGGAAGTACGTTCACGTTTACACTCCCATGTTCTGATGACTCCAAATAGTGGATACCTTTGTTTGAGTTCATGATCGAGCTAAAAGTTATCATGATTCTTCGGACCCCACACGCGCATTAAAAAGACTAAACAACCTCATTTATATCATACCTCACACCTAAAGTGGCGTCCCAGACTCGCCCTATGTTCTTGGTAAGGTTCCCGGGGCGTTCTGGGATACCTTCTATGCAACCTTCTTCCACGCCTGGTAGATGGGGCAGATATCGATGAGGCACGGGTCCCTGTCAACCATCCTGTACAGGACGTTCGTCGCCCCGCTGTCGGTCAAGGCGCACTCAATTTTCTTTGCGCCCTTGTCACGCCTCTGGAAGGCGCAGTTCAACGGCTCGTCTTTCCCTGGAAGGTCTAGTTGATCCATTTCACCTTGCATGGCTCTAAGGATATTTTCTAGTACAAAACCCCATGGCTTTGAGTAATATAGAAACACACAAGACTTGATATAATCGGGCCACCATGACGGGCACCACGAGTTATCTGGCTCCTCATCGCAGCAATACCCACTTGGATAATCCTGGGGAGGAAAAAGGCAAAACGGTTTAATTACCGCCCCCGAAATTCGGAAACATGCGAGTCACGATGGAGGACGTCATAGGTACAATTACCCTCTGCATCATCATGATCTTCATGTACAACCAGGGTTACGCAGACGCGGCCTGGATCGCAACCGTAGTGGCATTTGGCATGCTCCTCATATTCTTCAAGTGCAGGCTTGAATTGTGCTACTTAACCGAGGACATGTCCGTATACCAGTCAAAGAAGAGGTGTAGGAAGCCTGAAAGTTAGGCTATGACTTCACATGAGTGTGTCAGTTATTTCAATTAGTCTGGTACCCGCCATACCCATAATCGTGCGCGCCAGGAGAACCATCACGGTAGCATTCTACTCGTTGCTCGATCTAACATCCTACTTTCTGACACGGAGATTCATATTACTCCTTTTTTCATTAACTTTAAGCCCTAGCCTTCTACAGTACGGTTAAGGTATGGCCGATGGGTGGGAGACTGAGCCTCAGGGATATATCAAAGGATTTTGACGGCTTCAAGTTAACGGGTTTGACGCTCACGGTGGAACCAGGTGAGTACCTAGTACTTGTGGGCCCCACGGGAGCTGGCAAGACTCTTCTACTTGAAACCATTCAGGGTTTCCACGGGCTCGACGGTGGCGAGATTCTCCTCAACGAGGCAGATATTACCCAGCTACCCCAGAACCAGCGGAGGATCGCCTACGTACCGCAGAACCCGTACTTCCCGCCCCAGAACACCGTCAAGGAGATCCTAGAGTTCGGAGCGGACAGGTCATCCTATGGCTCAGAAAGCAAGATGCTGGACGGCATCACTCAAATGATGCGACTAAATGAGTATCTGGACAGGCAGGTGGTCACTCTCAGCGGAGGGGAAAAACGGAAGCTGGCACTAGCAAGGGCGCTCCTACAGCAACCATTGATATTGCTGCTTGATGAGCCGCTCAACAATCTGGACACAGTCAGCAAGCACGTCCTCAGGGAGGAGCTTGCCACGATCCACCGGTATCTTGACCTGACGGTGGTCCATGTGACTCATGACCAGACAGAGGCACTGACGTTGGCGGACAGGATCGCGGTTGTCAGGGAAGGATCACTCGTAACAGTGGGCACTGTGGAACAGGTCTACTACGACCCCGTTGACGAGTACGCCGCAAGGTTCCTGGGATATCAAAACATGTACAAAGTATCGGAGATTGAGCACGGTAATGCCTATTCAAAGGTAACGATCAGCGGCGTTACCCTACGCATGAGCAAGACACCTTCCGAAAATCAGACCAAGATAGCGATTCACGGTAGCGAGATCATAATCCAGAGGAAGAAACCGAAGAAAACGGGGGACAACCTGTTTAGGTCAAAAGTTATCAGGCATGTCACAACAGGCCCAACCGCCCACATCACCGTTGACATCGGGGTCCCACTGGTCTTGACCATGGGCAGACGTCTTTACAAGGCCACCAAGCTCAGGGTCGGGAAGATGTTCTGGGTTCAGTTCAGCCCCAACGCCGTCAAGCCCATCAGGACCTAGGCAAACTAAACCCGCAACGCGAGCTATGTCTACCTGAGACTAAATGACGGACCAGTGGTGGAGAGGTAAGAGCTGCGGGCACGAGTTTATTCCTGATTCAGATAAGGGTACTCTTACCAGAAAAGTGGTGTCAGCAACACAATATAGATAGGATTGGAGATTGAGCCAACAAGACCGTCGTAAAGGAGTTGGTGACGCGGGGATACCCGGAGTGCGGTGGAACCATGTACAAGTGGTATTTCGTAACCCAGAACGGGGTCCAATTGACGACTAGATTTGAGGATATGAGCTGGACCCTGTAAAGACGCTGCTTTCCCTTGGATCATGTATCGTTGTGAACCTTTTGCCTGCAAGGACTGAGGTAAGGTCGGATTGAACACTCTTAACCGGATGAAAAAGAAAAATCGTCGAAAAAGTTATGGGTTAGAGCTTGGACAGGGCGGCCTCGACCCGGTCCATTGCTTCCTCCATTATACCCATGCTTGTGCTGTACACTATTCTAATGTGGCCCTCGCCACCCAGCCCAAAATAGCTGAACGGTTCACCGTGGCCCGGTACAACAGCTACTTGGGCCTCATCCATGATATACTTCGTCGCCTGGATACTTGTCATGCCATCAATCTTCGGGAAGATGACATAGGTGCCCTCGGGCTTGCGAACATCAACGCCGGGCATATCGCTCAACCGCTCGTAGACGTAGTCCCTAACGCCCTGAAGGTGTCTCACGAATCCTTGGGCCCAGTGCCACGCCTCGTCAAGCGATGCTCTTCCTGCCTCTTGGCTCACGTTGTTGACCGGGTAGAAGTAGCCAGGTGCCGCCCCCTTGACCTTTGCCATCAGTTCAGGATTTTGAGCGACGATGAAACCCAGCTGGAGACCGGCCAGCGCAAATGTCTTGCTGAACCCGTAGAGGCTCAGCGTCCTGTTTGACGCGCCCTCGATGCTTGCGGTGGCGATGTGCTCCCTGCCGTCGTACACGATGTCACTCCATATCTCGTCGCTCATGATCCACAGGTCGTGATCAACCGCCAGATCTACCATTGCCTTCAACTCGTCCCTCCTGAGCACTCTGCCGTAGGGGTTATGGGGGTTACAGATACAGATCATCTTAGTTTTGGGAGTCACAAGCTCCTTCAGCCCCTCAAGGTCGAACTCCAAAGTCTCCCAGCTAACCTTGCTCAGCACCTGCCTGCCCCCCGCGATGTCTATGCTCTTCCCGAACAGGAAGTCAACGGGGTCGAAGAGGACGACCTCGTCCCCCGGTTTGAGCAACGCCTTGCACGTGAGCATCATGGCCTGGGCCACACCGCTCGTGGCAAACACCTCGTCAGGACTACAACTGAACCCCTTACGGTTTGTGACGTGCCTTGCACACGCATCCCTGAAGGCTGGGTTGCCCCCGTCGCCGCCGTAGCTGAACACACCGTCCACCGCCATATTGGCTATGGCCCGCCTGATCTCCTCGGCTGCCCTGAAATCTGGGTCTGCCGCGGTCAATGGGATGACGTCCTTGGGATACCTGCCCCACTGGTTGATGCTGTACTTGCGTAACAGGTCGAATCGTATCTGGTCGTCGCTGAAGAGACTCATGGGTAAACCATATACGAACGGGAATTAGATATTTCCGTAATGGAGAGGCGCACCACCAAGCCAGAGTACGGACCGCACATAGCAAAGGCACTGGGTAATCTTGGCGAGGCATCGGCTGATGGTCTACTTGATGCTGTCTACACATTAATGGAGGACATACTGTATGTCGCTGACCACGAAACCCTGGCCAACGGAGAGCAGCGATGGAGAAACCAGGCCCAGCACATGCTGGACGGTATGATTGACGACGGCTATATAATCGAGAAAAATGGTTTGTTGAGCCTCAGCGACTCTTAGCGGCCTCGATCCATCGCTCAACGACGTACATTGTAGGATTTCTTTTCGTGATTTCCTCGGACTCATTTACCTCAACCAGCTTCTTCAGTAACTCTTCGGGGTCAAATTCAGCTATTACCGAGATACTGGGGATACCTGCCGCTTTGAGCAAAAGCTGGTACTTGGGCCCTACTCCTTCCAATTCGGCGATATCAGCGACAACAAGTTCTGGATCGGGCTCCTCTTCTTGTTCGGGTTCATGAGTCGGCTCCGAAACGGGCTTTTCCAATGACTTAGGCTCAGGATCTGGAGCTGGCGCAGGCTCCGAGACAACCTCCGTTGTCGGTTCTGCCTCTTCATCGGCAACCCAATCAGCCTTCTTGATAACGGATATTCTCTTCTTGGGTGTGACTTTCATGATCTCCTTTTCTACGACCTTGGTCTGCCTTCCCTGGAGCCAGTAGATCACTATGGCCAGTATCACCGTGAATGTAACAATAACTAGAAACGGGTTCATGGGCTACTATCATGCATCACGGTTAATAAACACACCAAGACTCCACAAACTGAATGATGAGAAATATTTGAAACCCTTAAATGTGGAAAGGGTTAGTACCGTTGGGACCGTGTTCCCGTGACTAGATATGGAGAGAAAAAGACGTTGGGACAACCTCAGCAGTATCGGGGCGAATTCGCCAGTTCTTTGAGTCAATACCAGGTCAGACCACGCTAGCCCTCAGCTTTAACATAATCAGCATCTTAGCAGGTGGCTTGATGGCGTTTTTCACGCCCATGTTCAGCCAAAGCCCCTGGATTCTCGCCCTCTTCCCCCCAATTCTAACTGTGCGTGGTGGCATTGGGGGGATATTCAGCGGAAACCTCGCCACCATGATGCATCTTGGAATGGTCAAGCCTAGGATTAGGGGGAACACGGAGCCGTACAAGGAACTCATCAAGTCAGTCCTCGTCATAACGGTCATGGACACTCTGATCCTTGGGGCGTTCAGCTTCATAGTGAACGTCATCAACGGATCGGCCCAGCTTGATCAGTGGTTCCTCTTCATCAGCGTGCCCACGGTTGCCTGCACATTTGCGGTCTGTGTTAGCATCCCTATCACAAGCCTTATCGCAATTGAGACATTCAAGCGAGGACTGGATCCTGACATCCTTGTCTACCCGATACTGGCCTCAATAAATGACATCGTAGTCACCACGTTCTTCGTCGGCATCGTCTTTCTGATCCTCAGGGGCATGAGTTTTATTCTTGTCCTCGGTGTCCTTTTCTTTGCCATAGTTTCAGTTTCTGGATACCTGGCTGTCAAATCAAGGGATGACAGCAACTTCCGGCAAACCATCAGAGAGGGAACGTTCGTGGTCGTTCTCAGTAGTGTATTCGGCAGTATCAACGGCGTGCTACTGAGCAACCTGGGACCCAGTATCGCAGCGATGCCCGGACTGATGACAATGTATCCCGCCCTCACAAACGCCCTCGGCAACGTAGGGAGCATCATCGGCTCCAAGACCACCACAGATATCGCCATGGGTTACGCCAAGAGCTTCAACGAGGAAGTCCGAGAGTCCAGTAGGAGGATCGTTCAGGTGGAGGTACCATCCGCCTTCATGCACGTGGCGTTTGGTGTGATCGCGTACATACTATCGAGGGGTCAGGGTGCGTCACTTATACCCCTTATAGTGGTGGCGCTATCAAGCAACCTGATGAGTTTCAGTATAATCACGGTATTCGCCCTGTGGAGCGCACACATTGCGTTTGATCGCGGCCTGAATCCGGATAACGTGGTGATACCCGCAATAACCAGCGTCTCTGACACCACGGCCACACTGACAATTACGCCCGCTATCATGGTCGCTAGGCTATTGGGACTCTAGAAGAACTCAAGCCACCTGACTGTGGGCAGCATGGAAAGAATAAACAGCTGCGATAAGAAGGGTCAAACTGAACCAAATCCTGTATAGGATACCAGAAAATACAGGTGATTAAACTCACTAGGCCAGGTAACAGGTTGTTGTCGATTTGATACCCTGGACGTTTCTGATATTGTTCATGACTAATTCATTCAGAGAGTTATAATCAGGGCAATCGACTTTGCAGTATATGTCATACGGACCATAGATAAAGTGTGCTTCCGTCACTCCCTCGAAGGTCATGAGCTCGTCAACCAGCTTATTCTCGGTCCCAGGGTCGATTCTTATCAATACTAGAGCTTTGATTCTCTCGTCAGTCACATCAACCATCTATCCAAGAATTCCATCGGAGCGAGTTTATATAAATCTAAGTCTCAAGACTCGTTTTTCATGCTGATTATAGATTCTTGAAGTTTTTTCCAAATTCGACCCCATAAGATATACATGAAAAAACTCCTCGAAAATGGGCTCACATCGGTTCGGATAATTCTTTAACAGCTATTACCCACTAGTATCATCTTGTCAGGAGACAAACGCTGCAGGCACTGTGACACATGGCTGCTCGATGATGCCGTTTATTGCCATAGCTGCGGGTTTAAGGTAAGGGAATGGGACCAGGCCCAGAGCGAAAAAGGGGAACTTGAACAACCTTCCACAATAGTGGAGACTGTGAAGGCATTCATGTCCCTGATCAGGAGAACCCCGCTCCAAGTTGCGCCAAGCGCAACAGTGTTCCTTGAACGACAGCCAAGATCAATGCTAGTCTACGCGGCTAGCGCGGTGGTCCTGTTATTTGTGGGGCTTGGAATTTCATACGGTGGTGATTGGCTCACGTACATAGGCTTCACGGTAGCCGGTTACGCGGTCCCATTGATTGTGCTTGCCTACATCGTTCGAAGTGATGTTTATGAGAGGGAGCCAATCGTAATTGTCGCCTACTGTTTCGGTTGGGGTGCGTTTAGTGGGCTCCTTGCGGGGGTACTTAACTCGGTAATCACCGAGCCGTTTCTGGGTGCCGGTGGAGCCGGTCTCATCGAGGAGCCGCTGAAGATTTGGGGTGTCTACCAGATAGCAAAGAGCGCAAGGATGAAAAATGAGTTCAACGACCATCTTGATGGGATCATCTACGGGGCTGCTGCAGGCGCAGGTTTCGCGGGCCTTGAGAACTTTTGGTACATCAGCGAGATGGTGCTCAACAACGCTTACCCCGCGCTGTTCGCCATCGCAATCAGGTCCATCACAGGGGTCATGCACATCAGTTGGAGCGCAATCGCGGGCAGGAGCCTGGGAGTGGCGAAAGCAACAAGGGGCAAGATCAGGAGGTCGGACATGCTACCAGGGATTCTGATCGCGGCTGGCATCCACTTCCTCTGGAACACATTGTCAACTGATATCGCTTTTTTCCTCATCCTGCCGTTCACGTTGAGCGGCCTCAGGAACATGATTGCGGCCGCCGTCGATGACGAGAAGCGTTGGGGCTTTGAGTTCTTCGCCCCCGACGAGAAGGAGTAGATATCATGGAATACATTACGGGGTGGGTGCTTGTATTCGGGCTGATTATTACTAGCTTCCTCGTCGTGTTGAACACGGTAAATCCCCTTCAAGGTGAGAGGAGGTTGTGGATTCACTGTGCAATAGGAAAAGTGATGATCTTGGCCACGTTTGCACACCTGCTCAGCATGCCATTCGAGGGTTTCAACGATATCGCCATCTGGTCAACGGCTGTTCTGATATTCATAACCATAGCAACCGGTCTCCTGCTAATGTACCTCCCGGATTTGGGCAAGACCAGATATTATATGAGGTCTGTACATTCGGTCCTCATCATTGCAATAATTATCTCGGTCATCAGACACGCAATGGTGACGTTGAAAATTCTTTGAGTAGTTAAGCTCTTAGCCTAATACTGCTCCCCAATAGGCGTATGTCATTACCGGACAGCGTTAAACTGGATTTATACCGCTCAATGGTTCGCATCAGGACCTTTGAGAACGGCATCAGGACACTCATCAACGATGGGAAAGCTGGCCACGTCAGCTTCTACACAGGGGGAGAGGCGGTAGCCGCCGCCGTCAGCGCACACTTGGTCAAGGAGGACCAGATAGGGTCCACACACAGGCCCATGGGCCACCTAGTCGCCAAGGGGGCAGACCTGAAGAGGATGATGGCCGAGATCGCCGGCAAGTCAACTGGCACAAACAAGGGAAAGGGTGGAGCATACCACATATTCGACAAGGAAGTTAGTGCCCTTGGGGCAAACGGCATCGTGGGCGGAAGCGTCCCCATGACCGCGGGTTACGCCCTGAGAAATCAGCTCAAAGGCGGCGACAGCGTGTCAATAAGCTACTTCGGCGAGGGGGCAAGCAACCAGGGGGGTGTGCAGGAGACGTTGAACCTGGCGGCGTGCTGGAAACTGCCAATGGTATTCGTGTGCGAGAACAGCAGCCCAGAGGAGCAGACGATGCTGGGCCACAAGATCGATTATCCCCAGCTCAGTATCAACGACATCAGTTTGAGGGCACCCGCATACGGCATGCCGGGAGAGAGCAGCGAAGGCTGGGATGTGGAGGAGGTCTACAGGATAGCGGGAAAGTCAATCGAGCTGGCCCGTAAGGGAGGAGGCCCAACACTACTGGAGTTCAAGATTCACAGGCTCAACGCCGACGAGGACAGCGAGTACTGCCCAATAAAGTGCTATAGGGACAAGCTCATGCTTGAGGGAGTCCTGACCGAGGAACTTGACGATAAAATAAGAGCTGAGGAATCAGCGGAGGTCAAGGATGCAATGGATTTCGCGGTAGGAAGCCCGGAGCCCAAGCCAATAGATGCATACGACGACATCTTTGTGGAGGGAGCCTGATGGCCCGGACAATCTCGTACGCCGAGGCTATATGCGAGGCACAGAGAGACGCGCTGAGGAACGACCCGGACGTCATCCTGTTCGGCGAGAACGTAGCTGCGCCATGGAGACCGTCAACCAAGGGACTCAAGGAAGAGTTCGGCAAAGTACGAGTCAGGGACGCCCCAATCACTGAAACCGCTTTCATCGGGGCGGGTGTCGGAGCCGCCATTGCAGGCGCAAAGCCCATCGTGGAGCTCATGCTCATCGATTTCGGCCTCGTCGCCATGGACCAGATACTCAACCAGATGGCGAAAACCACCTACATGACCGGAGGCAACGTCAACGTACCCATGGTCATGAGGGCAATCTATGGCGCAAGGGGAGGAGGGGCGGCAACACATAGTGAGTGTCTCTACGGCATCTACGCCCATATGCCGGGCATGAAGATCGTTGTGCCCAGCAATCCATACGATGCCAAGGGTCTACTGGCCACAGCAATTAATGACCCCAACCCAGTTGTGGTTTTCGAACACGTCAAACTCACAAACATGGAAGGCGAGGTACCAGAGGATTCTTACAGCATACCTTTCGGAGTCGCCAACCTGGTCCGCGAAGGCACTGATGTGACCGTCGTTGCCGTGGGAAGAATGTTGAACGAGGCGGCTAAGGCCGCTGACGAGCTCAAGGGAAAGATCAGCGTAGAGGTTATAGATCCTAGGACACTGGTGCCCCTTGACGAGGAGGCCATCCTGAAGAGCGTCGCAAAGACTGGCAGGCTGGTGGTGGTTGACGAGGACTATGAGAGGTGCGGATTCTCAGCGGAGGTGGCGGCCATCGTCGCCGAGAAGGGGTTCCACAACCTCAAGGCACCGGTTGCACGGGTGGCGAACCCTAACGTGCCCTTGCCGTTCAATAAGAGTCTTGAAAACCACGTTCTTCCTGACGCCGTGAAGATCGTCAGGGCAATCAAGAATGTGATGAAGTAGGCTAGAGCCCGTCAAGGGCTTTCTTCAAGCCCTCAAGTGCCTCGACCTCGACTTTTTTTGCTTCCCTTAACAATCCAGCTACATTGACACATGATTCAGTTTGCATCTCACCCGGCCCCATGGGGAACTTTTCGTTGCATCTCTGGAGTATCTTATGCAGAGCATCGTACTTGTCGGCTACATCCGCGAGGCTCGGCTCGATATCGGGGTCAACCTTCCTCAGGTACTCGGAGATGGCCCACTTGGCCTCCATGAGGCATGCCATGGTGTACGCTGTGCCGTGGTAGCTCCAGCCGTCGAACGATTCCTCGGTGAGGTTCTTAACATATACATCGTACGCCTCGGGGCCCATCACGTAATTGTGTAGCCTGGGCACATCTCCTATACCCAGCTGGTAACCACGCTTGAGCGTCTCGACTGCTGCCTTCTTTGGGTCAATCTCTATCCGCTCAGTGAATCGTAGCGTCATCAGACCGCCTGGTGCCATCAATCCAGTGAAATGAATTGGAGAGTCATGCTGTCCGATGAGACTCCTGAACGTTTTCACGATGTAATCCTCGCCCCCGTATCCATTCACAATGCCATACTCGGGGATCAGTATTCCCCACATGACCACCGGGCGATCGGCGTCAATCTCCTTTTTTACAACATCGAACTGCTTCCCGGCGTTTACTACTGATTCTGGGGTGGGCTTCCTATCGCAGTCCCACTCGAAGCTGCCTGAGGTTACGATATTAACCTTGTACCCCAAGTTCTCGGTTGCCCCGTAGTTACCCATCCAGATATCACGGTGATGGGCAGACGGTGCTGACGGGCACATGTTCTTCCTCATGGCATTCGTGATCCAACCGTACCCTGAAACAGCGATGACCTCGTCAAGCCCCACATCAACACCAAGAGAGTTCAGCACGCCCTGCAACGCTCCGTGGTAACTGAACCAGCATGGTTTGTACTCCGCCGGTTTGCTCACCATTCTCTCCAAAAGACCACCATTATACCGTTTTGCTCAACGGTATTTAATGGTAATCAGAGCCTTGCCTGACTCGACGGACAACAAGTTTACGCCTCGCGTCTAAGGGCTTCTGTCAAGTAACTTGAGTAAGGCTGGCAGGTCGCATATGCTTGCTATCGCGTGACCGTTCCACACCGGCTGGTCAGGAGTTTTGATCCATATCCCTGTGATCCCAGAGTCCCTGGCCCCGTACATGTCCGCCTCGACGCTGTCGCCAACGTGGACCGTGTTCACAGGGTTGACGCCCAGCTCCTTGAGCACGATATCAAATATCTTCGGGTTCGGTTTCCTTACGCCCAGGTCCCTTGAGCAGTAAATGGCCTCAAAGTACTTGTCGAAACCGGCTTCCCTGAGTAAAATCTTGGGCTGGTCACTCATGGTGTTGCTGAGGAGTGCCACCTTGTACTTTGACGAGAGCTCCGTGAGAACATCCTCAACGCAGGAAAAATACTGAGTCCTGTAGTGCTTCCTGAAGTTGTCGTGGAGGTAGTTCAGCATTTCGCGGTCATACCTGACTTCCAGGTTTGATAGGAATATGGCGTAGACGTCCTCGAAGGTCATCTCCTTGCCTTTGGCCCGGTACCTGTTGAGCTCGGCAAGGGCTTCCCTGAGTGCCTTCTTCATTACATTCATCTGAATAAAGTACCCGTGGCTCGACAGGTAGCTCCTAATGGTCTCGTGGTAGGGGTCCCAGTCCAGGCCGCCGTCTGCAAGGGTGCCACCGAAGTCAAGTATCACGGCTTTGATTTCCATTGGAATTGATTCACCTGCCTGCATTTCAGTCTGATCAAAGGTGATATACGGACAATCCCCAACAGTAACCCATGCTTCAGGAAAGGTTCTACGAGAGGGACGGGGTGAGGCTCAACTACGCGGAGGGACCGGACAACGGGCCACCGCTACTGCTGCTGCCCGCCTTTGACAACAGGTGGCAAAGCTACTCATCGATAATCCCCGAGTTAGCCTCCAAGACCCACCTGTATGCCCTTGACTCACGTGGGAGGGGACGTTCCGATAAGACGCCGGGGGAGTACGAGCTGGTCCACAGCCTCAGGGACACAATTGGTTTCATCGATGAGGTCATCGGTGGGCTCTGCCACATCTTCGGGCACAGCAACGGCGGCTGGATCGATGAAA